>Ga0222718_10002579_pt1 | contig 16141 bp, 12 predicted proteins | sample C33_27DmetaG_FD_165045 | JGI IMG/M metagenome (GOLD analysis project Ga0222718, IMG submission 165045) | Estuarine water microbial communities from San Francisco Bay, California, United States - C33_27D | ecosystem: Environmental > Aquatic > Marine > Unclassified | place: USA: California... | reverse complement strand
GCGAAATCATAGCTTCAACTCCTTGAGTTTCCCATAGTTCTTCCCAGCCTTCACATTCGCCATAAAGTTACCAAGTTTGTTGTTCTGGAAGATTTCTTTTAGTTGCGGAACAAGGTGTTTGTCCTCGTCGTGTAGATCCAGAACGATTTCGTCGTGAACTATGAACGCAACGTGTGACTTTGTGCCTTTCAAAGCCTTATCCAACTCAACAGCGCGGTCAAGTGTTAGATCTGCTGTCGTGCTCTGGATCATGTAATTGAATGCTCTTCTCTCATCCACCTCAATCTCCCTTCCAAACGGAGTAGTAACCTTATTATCCTTGTAACTCTCGTTCAGAACCTTGTCTCGGTTGTAGACGGAGCCATTGAGAGACATATCGTTGTTGTTGTAGAACGCAGAGAAGAACATTACCTTGGCTTCGTCACGATCAACAGGCGTGCTAGCATAAAGATGCCGCATGTTCCAGTGGTGAATGTCTTCCTGTGGTTGTTCATGTCCAGATAGAGCCAAGAACGTTCGGATCTCTGCCCCGTTGTAGTCAAGAGAGATAAACCAATCGTTTGTTGGCTTGATCAATTCTCGGAACTTGGACTTCAAGGTAAGGATCGGATTGCTTATTCTATTGGTCGTGAGACGCCCTGTGACCGTTCCAAAAAGGTTATAGTCAACGTAGGGCGACTTACGATTTATGAGCATTTTAATGTCTTCTCGGTCGCTTGTAGTAGTCATTAGGTGACGGCAGTCGTCGGCGTTGATCTTAAGACGCTGATAGCGTATCTTGTGAAGCAGTTTGTAGACACGATCAAGGTGATCGTAGTTCGCTGGTTTCTCATAAGTGTCGAAGACATGCTGAGTGATCTTGTTGCGAACCTCGCAGAACTCCATCAAGAAATCTGATGGAACGAGATCAAAGAAGCAGTTGTCTTTCAAGTTGATCTTACCGATCTCAAATGACTTCATGTAGGCTTTGAATGTCTTCTGAACCTCTGTTAGTTCTTCTTTAAGGTTCTCGGGACAAGTCTCCTGAAGGTTCTTGCCTCCGGTGTAGAGCCAAGCATATTGGATCAGATCGTCCTGAACAGAGCCAGTGTACTTCCAAGTCTTGGTCAGTCCGTTAGGGATGTTGTCGAAATGAAGTTTTCCGTCAACATAAACACCGACACATTCTGACTTGTCGTCAAGTGTCTGGAAAATCATGTGTCCTCTCGTTTCGATTGTTCCCTTACAACATAACTCAGGGATCCTCTGTAGTCAAATGGTTGAGAGACGATTCTTTCAAAGCGTCCGAGAGCGGTTTGAAGATCCTTTACTCTTGACAAGTTGATTGTATCTGTTATGATCTGTTTCTGCCTTGCTTCTGAAAGTTTGCTTTCTTCTTCTAACATTCTTAACATACAATATAAATTAATAAAATAACTTTCAGAATATAAATTATTAATATTTTCTAATGTGTATTCTTTTGGCTCTATTATGACAGTATTAGTTCTTCCATTACAGCTTTCAGATTCTGTATATACATCTGAAAGTTCATTATAAATATTCAATAATTGATTTGGTAGTTCTCTAAGTGCTGAATTATGTGATTTCTTATATGCTCCTAAAAGAATTCCATCTGTGCTGTCATATCCATATCTGCTAGCAAAATCTCTTATAGCGACTGAATCAAGATCTGCTATGATTCTCCAAGGAGCACGAATATCAACCATAAAGCCATAAGAATTACAAGCATTTAGATAGTATTCAAAATTAGGACTGTTTACGAAACTTTCTATTTTTTCATTATTATTTGTGTAAGCAATGTCGGCAACTTCTATAGCCAAACCAGAATTCAATAGAGTGTTGAATCTACTTCTAATGTATCCCGTTTTTGTGACTGGATATCTTCGACCTACTCCTTTTGAGAAATCAACGAAAAACTTGATAAACTCATCAAAGTTCTTAAAATTTATTTCTTTTCTCTCTTTCACTCTTGACATGGCCACAATCAGAGTGTTAAAGTATTCAGAGTACGCCTCAGAAGGATTTGTGTAAGCATCGTAAGCAACCAAATTGGATAGATAAGGATCATTTTGCCTGATTGCTCCTATCTGTACTGACCTTTGGAAATGCCTAGACAAGCCAGCGAAAGCGTCTGCTACAAAAGACATAACTTGAAGAGCATTTGTAGATTCGGCATTTTGAATTCCAGAAAACCTAGAGATTACATTTGGCTCTATTGTCACGAAATCTCTATCAACTTTTCCATAGAATGCTTTCTCAGCAAAAGCAAAGTCAACAACGCAAGAATATTTTCTAGCATATTGAGACATATCAGAAATGTAAATAAGTGACTTATCGTACAAATCTTCTGTTTTTTCATTATTACTTTCTTTATAAAATGTAGCCATTGTTATTGCCTATTATTTGTGTTGCCTCGTGCGGCAATCTTACATTTCTTGACTTTCTCATTGCCTTCCCCATCACCTCTTTTCTTAGTTTCGGGATCTCTTTTGCCATAACTGCCGTCTTTGCTGGCGACCCAAGATGCTTCTATGGCGGTGTTTCCTACACCGGGAGATATAGTATGCTTAGTGTTGGTGATCATATAATAGCCACCTATACCAAATTTTGTTAGATCTATTGGGTTACCCTTATTGTCAACCAGATGCATATGATAGCTATCGGGTGAGAAACCTTCTGGTGGTACATAGATGTATGTTCCGGGGAATGTTTGAGGATTGAGATAGCATTCGATTGACGCATTATACACTTCTCTTAGCTGCTCTAGACCCTCATAGCCTTCTTGCTCAAATCTTACTTCTTTTAAGCCGGGTGTGTTTGTTTTTTGTAATTTTATACTTTTTACAATCCCTCTGTCTTGTCCGAGCATGTAATGAAAAATGCCGCTTTGTGAGTCTATCTCTCTGTCTCCAACATACTTCTCTGTTGGATATGATCTTCCTACTGAAAACACATAGAAGTTTGTCATCATATCAATTGACTTTGAAGTATTAGGATTGTTTCTATCTGCTGAGATTTTTACTAATGGAAAGGGTACATTACTTCCCATCTCATCCAAAACAAAGACTCCTTTTTGATAATAGTTTCCATAATATTGAGCAGACTCTTTTGGATTTCCTAAAATTTTTAGACCCAGTTCTGTGATGGTATCCGTACCGTCGTCTAGATTATTATATCCAACTATTGTAGTGCTATTAATTGAGAGCCTTTGGGATGAATTAGCAGCACTACAGTCTTCTGAATTCAAAAACTCTCTAACTAATTCATTTATTATGTCTTTTATGAATTTTGATAAAGGATAATTGATTAAATCTTTCGCAATCACTTTGTCTGCCAAAAACTCAATAAAGTAATTCAAAGAAATAGGGATATCTCCTACTGAACATAGAATGGAATTTTGTTGTCTTCTGATCTCCATAGGACCCAAAACTACTCTCAATTTTTTAAATTGATCAATTGTAATATATTTTTTCTTTTGTAATTCTTTTTTAATTTTTGATCTAAAATCATTAATATTTATTTTAGTTAAGCTACCTGCTATTGATGTAAGATATTTTTCATTAAGAATTTTCATATCATCATATGAGGCAAAATTTGTTTCCATCATATTCATAACTACAGAAATTAAATCAGATAGATAGAAAAAAGCTATACTTTGATTATCTTGGGAATTTGCTACAAGAGATAATCTTAGATCTCCCATGTCTCTTTTGTCTTCTTCATCCTTCGACGCATCATATTTTTGTATTGCTTCATCTACAACATCTTCAGCTTTCACTCCATCAGTACCATTATCTATGGGAAGAACTTCTTGCTCATAATTATCTGGATTTTTCATCCAGTTTTCAATATCTTTGTAGGTCATATTGAGATAATTTATGACTTTTCTATTATGAAGACCTGAGATAATAGAATTTAAAGATTGTCTATTTTTATTGATAATAAATCTAGAGTCTGCTTGTTGAAATAATTTGAATTCTTCTCCATTCATTAAATCGCAGTTTTTATCTTTAAAATAATCAATAAGATGTCTTCTCAATTCTCTAATTGCCGAAAGATCAGAAAAAACATTAAAGTTATCATTTGTAAAATAATCTTCAATATATGCTTTATAGGAAATATTGAATGTTACGCCCCCATTATCATCAAAATCAAAAGTATGAATTACAGGGGTCAAATACATAGTGATGGCAGAATTATAAAGTGCTTTCTTTATTTCTTCTCTTTTGATGCTTCTTATCGCATCAGGTGCTGCTGCCCACTGAACTACAACTTTTAATCTAAAGTTGAGCTTATCTAGCTGTTCTCGCTCAAGTTTGCTTGAGTTTGAGTTATCTAGGGTTTCTGTATCAGAGGATAATTTTGCTGTTCCTGTCTTTAAAGCCAAGTCAGTATATCTATATATTCCCGGCACATTCGTAGTATCTGTTAGATTTGTGTTTCCATACTGATCTCTAATTTCTATCAATTTTGTAAAAGAAGAAGCAAAAATACTCAAATCTGCTGAAATTGCTTTTTTTGCTGAAAACGGATCTGTCCCGTCATATGAGAAACTAAAGCTTTTTACGCCGACGCCTGTTCCACGCTGTGAATTGTAAACATTTTCTATTCTTGGAGATTTAGTTTGGATATCAAACTTTATTGGTATTTCGTATTCTATTACTTCTCCATCAAACTCTTCTGATACGACTTTGTATAATTCTATGTTTGGAGTTAGAGAAGAGATTTCGTGAGGCATAAGATCAAAAAGAAACTGCTGGTCAGGCTCAACAGCCATTTTATTCATAAACGAGAAGGGCTCTCCTTGTATCAATAGTGGCTGATTTAGTTTGGAGGTTATGTTCGCTATTGAAGAGCCACACAAATCAGGATCTTTAGCTTCGCCTGTATAATATGGTAAAGGAAAACTTAGATTTTGTGCTTTTCTGTGCTGTAAGATTTTATCTATGTTGGTTAGCATAAAGCACTGCTCTGAAAATATTAAATTATCAGCAAATGCTTCTTCAAGCTCTTGTTTGATTTTTTCATTAATTTTATTTTTTAGTTTTTCTATATCTTCAAATTTCTCATCAATTCCTAATGCTGTCAAATATAAATACGCAAGCCCTGTTAGCCTCCCAGCCGCCGCCCCCTGCGCTCGTTTTCTAGCTTCGTTTCTTTCCTCTGCTTCAGCAATTGCAAATGCGCTTAAAGCACGAACGGCGTTAGCATATATATCTACGAATTCTTCTTCATTATTAGGGCAGTTGTACATAAATGAAAGAAGTTCATTTCTGAGTGGCTCTATTCCGTTATCAATTGTGTCTTGAAACGCTTGATCCATTTCATCGTTAAAAAAACGATAATAATCTCTATAAAAATTATTCACCAACTCTTCTAGTGAATTATATGTAAAATTCATAGACTCTAAGATAACTGTAAAAGCACTAATAAAGCCCAATATACCCTGTAAGCCTGATTGTTGCTCTTCGTCGCCAGCAAGAACGACTTCTTCAGAATTTAAAAATTTCTGTGTTGCTATGTCAAAGGGTCCGCCGTTTAAACTATTTAGAATTTTTTTTCTTAATTCTTCAGTTCTTAAAAATGTTAAAGTTGTTTCTTTAACATTATGATATCCTTCAACATAGCCCCAAGGCTCTACAGGATCTTTTAACTGCCACCATTCTCCGCCATATACTTCTTTTGGCTTTTGTTTAAATTTTTTAGCGTCTTCATCATCTCCAAATTCTGCTGAAATATCATCCCATTCAGCTTCAGGAACAAGAGCGTGAATTCTTTCAAACTGTGCGATATATACCTGAATAGCAGAGTCTAACTGGGAATATGGAGTGTCTCCGTCTATGCACCATTCTTTATCCGCCATCTTACACCCCTAGCGCATTAAGCGCTTTCTTTAAATCTAATGGAATATCCAAGAAATCGCCTGTCTCTACGGTTGCTTCTGTTGGATAGCCATTCCACCAAGCAATAACCCACCAAAAGTTGGCGTCGCCATAATATTTGTGAGCAAGGTTATAGAACCTATCTCCATAAGCCCAAATATGCCCTGTGGTTGGGATGCTTGCTCTTTGTTCTACACTTGGGTGCCTTACAATTGGGGTACCATAATGGGTTATTCTTTTTACACCTCTGCGATCAAGCAACTCTTTATATTGCTCAGTATCGTTTCGGACGATTTTATTTTTGCTGTCTCGTAATCCCATTTTGTTCTCACTCTATAAAATCTTGATAAGTTTGTTCAGCAGCTTGGGCTTCTCTTTCAGCTTGTGCTAAATCATATGTAGCATCACCTTGACTTAATGCTAAGCTCGTTTTGGCTTGATTTGTTGAAGCATCATCTATTTCGGCTCGTCTATTCGCTCTATTGAGTTGTCTTGTGATTCTTCTGTTTGTGGCTTTTACTTTATCAAGCTCTTGCTGTGCTGCGCTTGCTTTTCTTCTTGCTTCTTCGGCGTCTCTTCTCAGGGATACTGCTTTTGTTTGAGCACCACCTGCCGTTTTTAAATTATGCCCTGTGCTGTTGCCAAGATCAACACCATAAGGAAAACCTTTCATTCTGTCTGTGAAGTCATCTACATTTACCGTTCCGGTTTCTACACTGCTGTTTCTTGGATCTGTAACAAGTCTTCCAATAGTCTCTTCGTGAAACGGAGTAAATGACAAGTTTACGTCTATAACTTTTGGAAGAATTGTATTTGCTGATTTTTCAAATACTCCCATCTGTGGGTTTTCTAGATTGTGATTTACTGTAAAACTTGTAATAACACCCAAAGTTCCTTTGTCTGGTGCCGATGTCGATTTGTAAACAGAGTAATAATCTTCAAATTTACCCATTTCGGCACTAGCAAGCAAATCTGGTACATCTTGTCCAGAATCATTTGTTCTTGCTTCTTTAAAAGAACTTTGATTACTTAATAGATTCATTACTTTGATTCTAGTAAGCGGGGCTTCTGTGAGCGTTAGGGCATTATCCAAATTAGCATAGCCGGGATATAACATATGAATAATTTTTTGTACTCTTCCAAGGTTCTCGAATGCCTCACCTTCAGAAGCAGCGGGAACTTGAAATGCCAATGAGATCTGTCTTGTAGTGTTTTGATAGATCTGGATTGGGTCTGTTCTACCAAATACTTGTGTTGTAGAGTAAGAAGGTGTAAAACTATCGTTAAAGGTTGTGATAAACGCCTTAAAGAATACAGTTTCGCCTGTTGGTTCAAAATAAAAGGATATTACTTGTTCTTTTACATTTGCTAAGTATTCAGAACCGTCTACAAGTGCGTTACCTTCGTTTTGATATTTTCTCAGGTTGAATTCTGAAATCAAATCAGAAGATGAATCTACTTTGAAAGCCATCTTATAGCAAGCCTCCCATACCCTTAGTTACAACCTCATTTATAACCTTTGCCGAGAACATATCCTTGAAGCCATCGGCAAGACCAATCTCAACCTTTGTAGCACCGCCTCCGGTGTTGTTGTTGGTTATTGTAGATGTGGACGAACTATAGTTGTTTATTGCGCTTGAGACTGCTCCAGAAGTAGCTATGATTGGTGCGGCAGCTTTTGTAATCGACGCCGTTTCGGCGGTCTGGTCACTCAATCCTTCTAGGCTTTTTGTTGTCATTTCAGAGGAGACTTTTAGACTGTTGTTTCCCTTCAGCATCCCAAAGCCAAGTTTGTTGGACATATTGTTTAGAGTTGACATATCTCCAATCAAAGAAGATACCATCTCTCCTACATACCCAAAAGCATTACCTAATTTTTCTGTAGCTTCAACGAAATTAGAAGACCAAGTTTGTTTAAAAAATACATAACCAACTGCTGCTGCTGCGGCAGCCAAAGCCCACAAAGGTGCCGCTCCGAGGTTAATTGCTATTCCAAGACCCAAGAATCCCGCTGTTAGAACCTGCACCATTTCTTTGTTTTCTTTCATCCAGCCAACTACAGTTCTGAGCCCCTTCACTAAGTCCATAAGAATCGGAACCATATCAGCAAAAACAATATTGAGTTCTTCTTGTAAGCTTTGTACGGAAGCGGCACGTTCAGCCATAGCTTCGTAATCAGCAGATGTCTTGCCCACCTCTTTGCCCAAAGCAGCAGTGTTGCCAGAAAGAGCAAGAGCCAACTCGCTAACATCTGATAAGCCCATAGCATCAGCGTAAAACTTACGTTGATAGTAAGACATATCATCAAAAGAAAGCCCAGCGTCTTTGATTGCGTTTGTCATCATTTCAAAGCGAGCAGTAGGATCAGTCTCAGTCATCATATCCATAGCGTTGACAAAGTTACCGCCCAAGGCAGCATTAAGCTTGCCTGCCTGCTCTGCTGCTCCCTCAAACGTATCAAATTTTTCTGTAATCTGGAGAAGCCTTCCAACTTCAATACCAGTTGACTTAGCTGTTATTGCGAGATTCTTAAACGCTCTTTCGGCATCACTTCCAAATTTTGCCAACTGTGGTCCTGCTGCTGCGAAATCAGCAGCCATTTGAGAAGGGGCAACTCCAATATCCATAGCCAAGGCAGCCAAGCGTAACTGAGTGTCTTCTGCTTGTTCTACGCTCATTCCAAAAGCTTTGGTTGACATTTGTATACCTCTTGCAAAGTCAGCGTTTGAGACACCAAGCTTGCTCATTAGTGTGCCTGTAATTGCTAATGATTTTGCTGCCTCTCCACTCATCATCGTGAAGTCAGTAAAGTTCTTTGTCAATTCAGTGGCTGTTGCAGACAGTTCTTCTATAGAGCCATTAAATTGTCGAGTTTCTTTGTAGCCAGACATAATAGAGTCAGCAAATCCAACTGATACGCCGGATGCTTTCTGTAAAGCATTCGATGCATTTGCCAAATCTGCTGCTAAACTAACCACAGCCTTGGCGAGTTCTAGACCTACTCCTAAGACACCAGCCATACCAGCACTAAACTTGCCCATACTAGAAAGGGCTTGTATGGAGGAATCTGCGATTCCCCCTATGGAGCCAGCAAATTTATTTCCTGCATCTTTTCCGGCAAGCGAGGCTTTGCCCACTTCTCCAAAACTTTTAGCAACACTAGTCAAAGATGATTCAAGAGCAGATTGTTGTTTTGTGAGTTTATCTAATCTTTTATTATTATTTTCAAGTTCTTGGTTTTGTTGAGCAATAGCTTTTGTTAGATTTTTAATCTCATCAGGATCGGTTGCAGCATTACGTTGTGCTTTCAAGGCATCTATGTTTGCCTCAATTACTTGGTTTTCTGCTTTTAGAACTTTTATTTTATCTTTTTTGGCTTTAGCAGCTTCAAGAGTAGCGTCTGCCTCTTCTTTAAGCGCTTTAGCTGCTCTTTCAGCCAGCTTTAATGCCGCTTTTCTGTCTCCTGCTGCCGCTAGCTGAGCATCTCTTAATAGACCTGTTGCCTCAACTGCTGATAATTGCTCACCACTTAGAGTGGAGAATGCTTCAGCTAGTTGTTTTAACTGCTGTTTAGTTAAATCTGTTACCTTACCAGTGCCAATTTGGTTAAGAAGATCTAAAAACTTTTGTATTTCTGCTGGATCCATATAGATACCTCTCCCTATAAATAGGCAGGCATATAAAAAGCAAAGACCCCAAAAAGAGGTCTTTTACGGATCTTACGAAACTGTCGGGTTATTATGTGCTGTCAAAGTTTGCGACTTACCGCCACCTTTTGATGCTTGCTCCATCGCTTCTGCTTCCATTTCTATCTGCTTGATGGTACGCTTAACAAACCAATTTCTGAGCCCTATAGGCAGGCTGTAAGCCTCGGAAAAACTCCAACCGCCGTTGTACTTGAGGAAGAAAATCTGTTCGTAGACTCCCTCATTGTACTCATCGGTCAGGCCAAAAAAAGTCCGCCGTAAGCGGCACCTCCATCTCTTGCTCGTGTCCACACTCAGTGCAAGAGAACTTTTGAGTTAGATCAATGTTTGGAGTTGCTTTCTTGATTATACTTCTTAGGTAACGGGAATCTAAAGATGGAAGATTGTTAGCAACATAGCTGATTGCTTGCGGTGAAGAATCCCCATTAGCACTAACAATAACAGATTGTAGCTGAGTGGAAATAAGCCCCGCCTTATCATTTAGGCTTAATATCGTTTTTTCTTCTCTACCAGTTAAGAGTCTAGCGACTACGGTAATTTGTGTTTTTGGTAAAACACAAGTGAGAGTTCCATCTCCGTTATCTGTAGCTTCTAGATCTTTTCTTGATGTAACGCCGTGGATAATATTTGCTGAATTCAGATCGAAGCCATAGTCTTGTTTTGCTTCACAAGACGGGCAAGTAACAGTTGTGTTGTACTGGTTACCGTATCCCGATACCCTTGCTGCTATAACTATAGCATTACGATCACCAATTAGGAGAGTAGATGGATCGATTGATTTATCTACAATAAGGCTCTCAATTAGCTTTTCTAGAGCGACACCTTTCTTTAGTAGTGTTCTCGAAGTGAGGATGTCTTCCTCTTTGGCAGTCATCTGCTTGATTTCGATGCTGTCTTGGTTATGTAGTGGGTGCCCCTGTGGGTAGAAACGACCCTGTGATGGTAGATCCACGAACTCTGTTGGAACTACAAACGAGAAACCCCCACCACCTTGCTGGGGTGGAGGGCTCGTATCAGGCTGTTGAACGCCGCCTAGGCGATCCTGATTTCTTGACAATTTACACCTCGCGTTTTATATTGTCTTTATCAAACTTTGAAGAACTCGCGACCACCAGCAGTAACTGCCTTGGAGTCGTTGGTTGTCTCAATTCTTGCCCAATCATAACGAAGGGTGATAGAAATCTCTGTTAGATCGGCATTGTCGTAGCTTAGGGAATCACCGTACTTGATGTCTGAGATGAATGGGTTCCATAGAGTCCAAGTCTCTAGTGGGTTACCGTCAGAATCAATCTGGGTAACTGTAACAGAACCAAGAGCAGAAGCAGCCTTAGCCTTCGACATGGTACCAAGACTGTTGGTATCTGTCGGTGGTGCATAACCTCCCTGAGTGATAATATCAGAGAAGGTAGCAGACATATCTGGATCAACTGGATCAACCATAGTGATTGAGACTTCATTCCAAGTAACACCACCGGGGTAATAGAAAGTATGGTTTAGATACTTGTGCTCTGAGGGCGTTATTGCAAATGAAGGCTTTTGAGCAGTCTTAGCGTACCAAGCTACAGCGCCGCCGGGAGTAGCGTTAATTCCACCAAATTCAACAATGAATCTGTGGTTGCGTTTTGGATCTTTTAGGGTTGCGTCCTGTCCGAAGTTAGTTGACCAGAATGGCATGTTTTAGGTTCTCCTGTGTATTCAGTAATAAGTAGTTGATGGGGGCGAAAAGCCCCCGTTTATCAATCGTCAAATGATGCGCCGGTAGAAGCAACGATGAAGTCGATAGCGATGTATTCGATTGCTCTGGCTGGCTTAATCATAATCTTTGCGTAAACAACATTCTGATCAACTAGGTCAGGTGTTGTTGTGCTCTCGTCTAGAATGAGACGGTAATCAGTGATACCGAACTGAGTCTTGACGTTAGCAAGGAATGGCTCGATGAGACCCTTGAAGCGGTTCCAAGTTGCCTGTACGTTCTGCTCAAAGAGAATCTGAGTAGAAAGGATGGAGATCTGCTTCTTGAGGTAGATGACTAGACGACGCACGTTGATACGGTCTAGAGCAGATGGGCGCTCCTGTAGGGTCTTCTGACCGAATACTACAATGCCGGTGCTTGGGAAGCTGGCAATTGGGTTGATTCGAGCCTCGTAAAGAACGTCGCGCTCCTTGGAGGTTAGTCTGCGTGAGACGCCAGTGACAGGAATACCTGCTGCACCGTCGGAAAGGCCACCTCTGTTGAAGCCTGCTGGAGCAAACCAGATTTGTGATGATCTCTCGGAGCTTGCAAGGACACCCATCATGGCAACTGAAGGTGGAATCCAGAGTGCCTGACCGGTTGGCTCATCAACAGTCTGTACCCAAGGGTAGAATGTCGCACCGTAAGATGAATCAATCTGGCGATCACGTAGGGAATTAGCAGCGGTAGTTGGGTTTGCCACTTGACGACTTGCAAGCGTAGACTTTGTGCTGTAAGAACCCTCTGATGTTGGTAGATAAACATCGGGCAGATCAACTAGAGCTAGAGCATCAGCACGAGCTTCGCAAACATCAACCATGTGGGTTGTTAGTCCAGTGTTGGTTAGACCGGGGACAGCAAGCAAATTCATGTCTATGAATTCTGGATCTGCAACGGTATCGATTGCGCGCCTGTAAGTGTTGTAGGCGTAGTTTGTTAGTTCAGTTCCACCAGTCATGCCACCATTCCAAAGTGGATCGGGCTTGGTAATATCAAAGCCATCAAAACCTCCCCATAGTGGCATGGTAAACTTGTTGTATCCGAGATCGATAAGTCCCTTGTAATCACTTGTCGCTGTTTTACTGGTACCATCAGCACGAGAACCAGAGGCGTAGTAAGCGCCAGTCACATTTGCTACAATATCATCCATAGTAAAAATGTATTCTTGTGCTACCAAGCCCGCACTACTACCGCCCCAACCGGAAGCTAACCAAAGCCTATGGTAATCTCTAGTTGACACATCGCCACGAGTTCCACCAACGGTTCTTGAGGTTTGCATACCGAAGTAGGCATCAGTCTGGTCGGAAAGACCACCATCGGAGGCAGAGTGGCGAAGTCTTACGGCAGGCCATAGTAGTGAGCCGGTGAAGTTACCGGTTGAACCGGAGAGTAAGCCATCAACACCGGCACCGAAATCGCCAGTTGTGTAAATGTAGCTATCGGTTACTGCTGAATCACTAGCAGAACCACTCCAGCTTGTAACAGATGCGAAGTTTGGAGGACCAAAGTAGCCGAACGGAACTAGAGAGTTGGCGTTCTGGATGTTTCCTTCATTAATATCTGAGACGTATACGAATTTAGACTGGTTGGGGTACTCGCCGTATAGTCTTAGCCTTCTTTCAGACTCAACCCAAGAGTAGTATTGGTCACCAATTCTTCTTGAGATGTAGTTTGTTGAGCGTGGATCGAGAGTTAGATTATCGAATCTCTCAAGCACAACAGGGTTAGCATCGGTGTCAGTTAATGAGCGAAGAACAAGCGAGAAAGTACCAAACTCATTTGTCTGAGTGTTAGAGTAGCGAATATTCTCGATTGAAACCTTTACGTTTTTGTGTAGCCACTCGCCGTGACCGCGACCCTTGAGACGGAAAAGCTTGTAAGCCTGTTCGGGCACCCATGAACCAGCAGCGCCAATATCCTGACCGATAACCCAGCCAGTCTGTGCTTCTTGGGTTCCTAATCTCATGGTTGCTGGTGATTCTGTTCCCTTCTTGATTGGGAGAATAACACCGAACATCTTTTGTGATAGAATAGAGTTGCCTGTACCACTACCGGTAAGTGAGCCAACACCAGTCTGTCCTTCGCGTAGTTCCTGCTCAAATGTTTCACCAAGCCAGTAGTTACGTTCTAGTGTATCGTCATAAAAATCTCCACCATTAACGAGTTGTGGGTTGGTGTTGAATACCTTGCGAACGAATCTCTGATCAGAATCATCGAAGTTGAATGCAAACTTTTCATCAGTATCAGTTTTTGCTTTTGAGCCCTTAACAGTAGCGGTAAATAGACCATTTGCATCAGACTCGATAACCATACCGATGCCTTCTGCCTTGACTGTGCTGTTGGCGAGGGAACCGGAAAGACGAATCTGGCTGTCCTCGTCCATGTACCAGACAGCACCAAGCATCGCTGAACCGAGATCATCTGTGCTTGAGCCGCCAGTATCGGCAGTATCGTTGGAGCTTGATGGGAATACCCAGAGTCCGTAAGCGCCGCCGTTATCGGTTAGTGTGCCTGCGCCAGCGGTAGCAGTTCCAACTAATGATACAGTTGTCTGTGTTGAGCCTGTAACAATATCGTGATCGGCATGGTTTAAACCGACTCTTGAGCGAATAACGATACCGTCTTCCGCAGAACTACTAAGACAATCGTAATTAGCCATGGAGCCAAAGAGGGTAACCATGTCAGAAATTTGTGTTGCGAGACTCGCGGCGTCTGCTTTTAGTTCAGCAGTCTGTGGGGTTCCTGCGGTAAATGAAGTCTCGCTAGTTGCACCATTAGTAAAGGTAACCAAAAAGGTCTCCCCACTTGCAGTCAAAGCTATTGTTTGTGTAGTGCTAGCTAAAGCATCGTGTCTACTTAATACTAACTTAGCAAATGTCTGTGCATCTGGGCTCTCAGTGGTCTGCCAACCAGCCTTTCCGGCATCGGTAGCGTTATCGTTCTGGGAACCCAAAAGGCGCATGTAAGTTACGGGAGCAACAGAGGCGTTTAGGAAAGCCTTGGCCGCGTAAGTGCCATACATTGGTGACTGGTAGTTGCCATCGCGGTAAATGTCGCCACCAGCGTTACCGGGAACTGTATCTCCATACATGGTTAGGAAGTCAGAATATGACTCCAACTTCACAGGTTGCATCGCGAGACCTCTTACAGAGCGTCCAATCACTACTGGACCAATTGTATCGGGTCTGCGGGGGCGGAATGAGTTATCAATTTCGTTGATAAACACACCGGGAGACACAAATTTAAAACTTTTTACGGGCATTAGTTATTCCTCACTTTTTAAGTAATATGCTGAAAAGCATTATCAATCATAGTTTAAATAGTAAGGTTCAAACCCAAAACACTTCAGGATGTCATTAGTCCATAAAAAAGTTATCGTTGCCTGCTGGGACTACTGTTTCTCTCGGGAAAGCAACCTCTACTATACTTTCTTCTTTGACAACGATAGGTCTGTCGTCGCTGTTGCCTTCACCTATAAGATAGCCTAATACCTTGATGTTTACTTCGCTGGTGAATTGTCTTTCGTCTTCACCTAGATTGGCGACATTATTGGACTGGTTGAAACCTTGGTCGATAAATGCTTCATAGAGATGTCCGTTTCTACGCATTACAAATGAATTTATTTGTCCTGTTCTCGTCATGAAGGGCTGAGTAAGATCGTTCATTTGCTGTTGGTATTCTGTCTTAACTATGATCTTGTAGTCGAGATTGACATAAATAGGGATAGGAATTGAAAGGGTTTCAATAACGACCTTCTTGTTCTCTCTCGGGAAGAATTTCTGCCTATCTCCTGATGTGTTTGTGCGGGTGTTGCCAACAACTGCAAAGTTGCGGGTCTTGTCCTGCTTGATTCGTTTGGCGATAGTCATACGACCTACTCTGCCGTTGCGTTTATTCGAGAAGATGTGGGCTTGAAAGCCGCCCTTGTTGGTTGGGTCTTTGGTAATACCAGTTCTCTCAACTGTAATTGCGGGTAAGATAATCGCACCAGAGTTGTTGTTGTTTGGATCTCGAAGGTCTCTGTTGTTCTTGATTTGGAACGCGCGCTCGGGTGTTTGCCAAAGAACAGGAACACGCTTGTAGCCTTCGTTGGTTAGCGTTGTTAGATCAAGGTCTTCTTTGATCCAAGACATCATCGCATAATCGATGTCTTCAATTCGAGAAGCAAGCATCCCTATCTCTTGTAGGGTAAATTCCTTCTGGTCTTCTGGGAGTTGTGCGAAATCAAAGTTATCAGGTAGCATCGAATAGTCCCTTGCGCGCTCTCTTACATAGGGCAGACACTTCAAATGTTTGGTTTACTTGACCGAATAGTTTTCTTTGTGTTGAGAGTTTCATGATCTCGTAGTAGAGATCTCCATAAAGAACAAAGTCTCCCTCTCTTACAAAAACGTCTTGGTCTTCTGTTAGTCTGCGTTTATGGAAATGGACGGTAATTTGTGAAACGTTATCTACTCCTACTGAATCTAGGTAGGTTGTGTCTTCGTTATCAAACTTGACGAGTGCGTAGATTCTTACGGGTGGTAGGAATGTTTTTTCTATTGCCTCGCCATAAAGTTCGTGAAAGTTTGTTGTTTCGAGATCAATGGGATAATAAAGGATCTGTTGTCCGATTACCTTTTCTACAAGTTCGTCATTGACTTGCTTAACAAGATCACGCTCCTTCTTACCGAGAAAGAGCGGAGGCGGTGGCGATGCTGGTCTAGACCATTCGTTATCAGACATTTAGTTATCCTACGAAGATAGGTAGTGGTGAGCGACGAAGAGTTTCTTCTGCTGCCGTGACCTTCTCTTGTTCTTTCTTTGCGAGTTCTGGGTAT
>Ga0222718_10002578_pt1 | contig 16145 bp, 26 predicted proteins | sample C33_27DmetaG_FD_165045 | JGI IMG/M metagenome (GOLD analysis project Ga0222718, IMG submission 165045) | Estuarine water microbial communities from San Francisco Bay, California, United States - C33_27D | ecosystem: Environmental > Aquatic > Marine > Unclassified | place: USA: California... | reverse complement strand
ACCAGCACCAGCAACGACTAAATAATCCACACTATATTGTTCTATAGGATTATCTTCTGAAACTTCGTCTGATGTTGGAATCCAACCTTTGGTTGCACCTGAATAAACCACTCTTAATGCTTGACCATTAGTGCTATATTCAACCTTGTATGTATCTGGGTCGCCTTGATAGTTTTTAGTATTACTATCTATTAGAATACTATTGGTTCCCCACGTTCTTGCATAGTCTACTAGTTCAATCGTATCACCTACACTTGGAGATGCAGGCAAAGTTACAGTGCATTGATTAGAGGTTGTATCAATCCAATAGCCTTTACCAGCGAGCGCTGTTAATGTCGCTCCTGTAACAATCGTTGATTGCCAATCAGTTCCTGTTTCAATACCTGTGAGAGCAGATCCGTCAATAGCGGGTAAAGCGGCAGGGAATCGTGCGTCAGGTAGTGTGCCACTAGCAAGATTGGAAGCGTTCATGTTTGATAGATCACTACCATCAATAGTTCCTGTAAGAGCTACTGTCGTATTGGAATTACCTAATGTCAACGTATTCGTTGTTTTAGGTAAGATTGTATCTACTTTTATTTCACTAGCCATTTTGGTTAAATATTTTTAAAACGCTAGTATGCTATCATTTTTTAACTATAGCTTAAAGATTTAATTGTTCTTACACCAAGAAGGTAAACCTAACATAGGTCTGCCGTCATATTTGTTTTTCTCAGCAAATTGTCCATTTATATGATTATAATGTAAAAATACCTGTCCACATAAACTACCCTCAAAAGTCTCTCGCCAATGCTCTAATTCACAACCAGAATATACTAACATATCACCAGGTTCTAGATCAACTTTAACTCCTTTTGGGGCATCTGGTTTCATTATGTTTTCTTGTTCATTAATAACATTATTGGTTCCTGTTGGGTCTACAAAGATAGGCCAAGGGTCGCCACCAAGATTTAGAGTAGCAGATATTTCACAGCTAGCTCTATCTTTATGTCTTTTTAAAATAGCCCCATTCTCATAAACTCTTGTATAGGCGTATGTGGGTACTAGGTCGAGTCCTGTTTGTTCTTTCATAATAGGTAGCACTTTGACCATTAACGTTTCCATGACATCATTACCATACTCTGAATAAACGTTAGGTACCTGAGAGTCTCTCCATGTTCCATAATGTCCGTTGTCAGCGGTCAGATTATTTTGATACATGTATTGAACAGCATCTCTTCTAAGTAATTGATAATTAAAAACAAAATTTGCTAACTCATAGGATATAGCGTTCTTGATAACTTGATATTTATTTTGATTAAACATAGTATCTCCTTACACCATTAATTGTTTTTGTAAAAAATTAAATGATACTGATATTCGAGTATCATTAGATTCATTGGGATCAACACAATGCATTAACCACGAAGGAAACATAATCAATCTACCCGCAATAGGTTCATATTGATTTTCTCTCCATAATCTTGCAGGGGTTTTTCCTTCTTTCATAACAGGTCTTGATATAGCTGCTACGGATCGAGGATCGTCTATTCTTAAATGTCCACAATTCTTTGGAGCTTTCACATAATAAACACCCGACCATAAAGAATTCGGATGCATATGAGCACGGTTCATACCTCCGGGAGGATTTACATTGGCCCACATACCTCCTAAGAAAGGCTCACTAGCTAGGTGTTCTTCTTGATAGATTTTGTGCTGTGCCTCAAATAAACCATCAACAAGTCTTTTGTATTCTGGCTTTGTATGCATATCAGTTGTAGAGTGCCACCCTTTAACATTGGTCTTTGTAACACCACTATCTTGTTGCATCCAATTTAATATATCTTTTTCTAGTTGTTCATTTAAAGACGGATCATTGTGATCAAAAATATAAATAGGTGTTGGAAAATGTAATTCTTGAATCATCTGAAAGAAGGTCCTCCAAACCAAACAACTAATGATTTTCTTACACCCTTTGTTACAGGAGCTACTCGATGACTGATAAAAGAAGCAAAGAAAATAGCATGACCTTGTTTAATAGGGGCTTTCTTACCGGGAGCAACTAACTCTAGTTCACCACCTTCAAACTCACTTTCATGAGATAGTAATAATGTCATAGATATTTTTCTAACAGGAGGTTCATTTTTACAATCAATATCACTATCTTGATGCCATTGATAATAACCACCTTCAGGGTATTCTGTATATTGAGCTGGTTCTGTTAACTGCATTCCATCAAACCCAAAATGATTTTGATTAGTTTGATGCATTGTTTTTTCTAATTGACGATACATAGGCTCTAATGCTCCAAAGGGAATCCATGAGATATGACTTGTTCTTGTTTTAGCGTCTACCTCTCCACTTTTACCATTACCTACTTGTCCTTTTTGTACGGGCATAGAACGACCTGTATTAATTATTTGTTGACATTGTTCTGGTGTAAAAACAGGTTTTGTTGTTTCTACAACAAACGACTTCCAACGTGGCTCTGTAATTATTCTAGGTTGATTAAAAAATCTATTATCTTTATTCATTATTAGGCTCCTCTTGTTGTAATAGGGTTATATTCCACATCGCAATTTGCAGCGAGTGTTCGTCTTGTTTGATTTGTGCCATTAAAAGGGTAAACACAATGACGCATATCATAAGGAAATACGTAAAAATCTCTGAGATTCATAGGAGGTTGATAGTCAACTTTTGCAAACTGTCCTGACGCTGAACCTAGTATTTGTAATCTTCCGTTTTGAGGTGTATTGGAAGAAGAATATTCTTCACCATAGGTATTTGGTAATCCTAATATCATGACACTAGAAAGTCCCGTAAACAAAGTACCTCTATGTATATGAGCAGGGTTATATTCGTGTTCTTTCATTTCATTAACCCATATAGAATTAATATGTAAATGATATTTATGAATTTTATTAAAGTTTAAATAATGATGATAAACTTGTTCAAACCATTGAAGAATATCTATTGGTATGAAATTATGTTTTTTAACTTTTGATTCATCTTTACCATTATAATAAATAGAATGTTCTTTTTGTATTTTACCAATTAAAGTTTCGTTCGCTGAGGGGAGATTTTTAAATTCGTTTTCATAGATAGCATTCAACATTAAAAAAATGTCGTAAGGAACTTGATATTTTATTATCGTTTGTCCTAAATGTATTGATTCAAATTTCACTTTGAAGGTATTTGTTTTTCTTCTTCTTTTTTATTTTCTAATTCACCTGATTTTTTAATTCGTTGCAAGGACTGTAATTGACCAAGTACATTAAACTTATCTGCATCTGATGAATTTTCTGATAGTTGTTTTGCCTTTTCAGCATATTGCCTGCCATAAGATTCTAGTTGATGTTCGTTGACATCTTGATCATTGAAAGACCCGTCATTAAATTCTTCTTTTAGTTTGGACCACATCTTAATTTCTCTCATTCGATGATATCCTGTTTTTTCCATAGAAGCTTTTTGATAACGACACTCATCTAAATCTATTTGCAATGTAGTGATTTCATGTTTGTCTTTTTCGGTTTTTAAATCTTCTTCTATTTTATCAATCTTTGCTTGGTTGCGTCTATATTCAAAAGATAGAGACATTAAATTATCTAAGTAACTTGATTGTTCTCTAACACATTGCCAATATTTTGCTGCTCTTGTAGGGTAACGATTATCTTGAAGAACAGAAAAACGTGCTTCTGTTTCTGTGCGAAACATTTGTTTTTTTGTCCAAGTATCTCTTAACTCGGAAGTCATTGATTTGAAAGTTTGTAAATCGCTTGGATCTAAAAGATTGTTAAGATTTTCACTTTCCTTTTCAATAAGGATCTTTAAATTTTCTTTTTTCATTTCTCTTTCTTAGAATTATACAACATATTATGAATTGTTGCAAATAACAAAAAATTAATCAGTGTCTATTGTTTTTGTTACAGGTGATGTTCCAGCACCTGTAAATTCTTCTGTTGCTGCTGTTATGGTTGGGGTTCCACCACCAAAAGCTAATGCTAAAGTATTTGTTCCAGAGCCTCCAACACCTGATCTTGCTGTAGATAAGTCAGCAACTTCTGTCCAACTTGATCCATTCCAAGATTCTGTAACTCCTCCAACACCTGGCGCTATAACGTCTCCTCCAAAAACTAAACCTGCGGTATCTGTTCCAGATCCCCCTGGATCATGTCTTGCTGAATTTAAGTCAGCAACTTCTGTCCAACTTGTTCCATTCCAAGATTCTGTTAAAGCCTCTTTACCAGAGGGAACGGTGCCAGGGTCTTTAAAACCACCAACACATAATGCTTGTGTGTTTGAAGTACCTATGCCCGCTGGTCTTTGTCTTGATGTGTTAAGATCATTCACTTCTGTCCAACTCGTTCCATTCCAAGATTCTGTTACGGCTAGATAATTAGGATTAGCTGGTGCTCCAGCACCAGCAAAAGCTAATGCCGCAGTTTGTGTGCCTGCACCTCCTAAAAATCGTCTACCTGTGCTCATGTTGTTCACTTCTGTCCAACTTGATCCATTCCAAGATTCTGTATCAACTTGCGGATTAGGAGATGGATCAGCATTTCCACCAAAAGCTAATGCCGCAGTTTGATTTCCTGCTCCAGCTAATGCCTCTTTTGAAGTGTTTAAATCATTCACTTCCGTCCAAGAGGAACCATTGTATGATTCTGTTACGGCAGAAGTTGGTGGAGATGCGCCTGCAAATCCTAAAGAAGCATTTTGAGTTCCACCAATAGCCGATCCAATAAATGATCTTGCTGTATTTAAATTACCGCCTGTTGCCCACGCATCTGCTACTAGTTCTTGAACTCTAATTTTTAATGTATTGCTTGTTGTGTTATACCAAACCTGTCCTTCAATAGGATTAGAAGGGTCTGATGAAAAGTTTTGAACTTTCGTACCGTGTATTTCTTTATATTCTGTCATGATAATGATACCGTTTCTGTAACTGTTACTGGTGAGGAAAACTCTTCTGTTGCTGCTGTAGCAGTAGGAGTTCTACCACCAAAAGATAAAGCTGCTGTTTGTATTCCTGCTCCTGCGGGATCTTGTGTCGCTGTACTAAGATCGTTGATTTCTGTCCAAGAAGAGCCATTCCATGATTCCGTGTTAGCTACTAATGGACCACCGAAACCAGCTTGCCCTCCAAAAACTAAAGCTGCCGTGTATAATCCTGCTCCTGCTAAATCTCGTCTACCTGTATTTAAATCACTTAATTCTGTCCAAGAAGATCCGTTCCATGATTCTGTATTTGCATTACCCGCTGGCACTCCTCCTACAAGTCCTCCAACAGCCAAAGCTGCTGTATTAATTCCTACTCCTGCTAAATCATTTCTTACTTGATTAAGATCGCTTACCTCTGTCCAGCTTGAACCGTTCCATGATTCTGTAACACCCCATGAGCCACTAGTAGGACCTGATGGACTAAAACCACCAAAAGCAAGAGCAGACGTATTGTCAGCTCCAGCGCCCGCTAAACTTTGCCTTGCTGTATTAAGATCACCAACTTCTGTCCAACTAGTGCCATTCCAAGATTCGTTTTCAGTGGTTTGAACTCCTCCAGGAGATTTTCTACCACCATAAAGTAAAGCTGAAGTTTGTGTTCCGTTTGATCCTACGTCAGCTCTGTCTTGATTTACATCATTCACTTCTGTCCAGCTAGAACCATTATAAGCTTCTGTTTCACCATAATAAAAGCTAGGATCGAGTCCGGCAAAAGCTAATGCTGCTGTTTGTGTTCCTGCACCACCTAAACCGAATCTAGCTAAATTTAAACTACCACCTGTTGCCCACGCACCTACTGAAGATACTGAAGCAATTTTTAATTCATAAGTTGTTGTGTTATACCAAACTTGTCCAACGATAGGATTGCTTGGATCTGTTGTGTAATTTTCAATTTTACCACCGACTATTTGTTTGTAAGTTGCCATGATTATGTTGTTGTTACCGTTTTTGTTACAGGTGATGTTCCAGCACCTGTAAATTCTTCTGTTGCATTACTTGCACTTCCTGTGCTTCCACCAAAAGCTAAAGCTGCTGTGTTTAATCCAGCACCTCCAGCATTAGCTTGTCTTGCCGTGTTCAGGTCACTTACTTCTGTCCAACTCGTTCCATTCCAAGATTCTGAATTTCCAATATTACCAGAAGGATTATTTCCACCAAAAGCAAATGCTGTTGATTGATCAGGACTTGTTCCCCCTATAATATATCTTGCCGTGTTAAGATCGTTAACTTCTGTCCAGCTTGTTCCATTCCAAGATTCTGTTAGGGCCACTGGGGTGGAGTCAGAATTATTTCCCCCAAACCCTAAAGCTGCAGTTTGAGTTCCTGCTCCACCTAAACCCAATCTCGCTGTATTAAGATCATTTAATTCAGTCCAACTGCTACCATTCCAAGACTCTGTTACTGCTTCTCTTCCAGGAGGATTATTTCCACCAAACGCCAGTCCTGCTGTATTAGTTCCAGAACCTGCGGGCGCATTTCTTGCCGTGTTCAGGTCACTTACTTCTGTCCAACTAGATCCATTCCAAGTCTCTACGTTTGCCACATCGACAGAAATAATACCACCAAACCCCAAAGCTGCTGTATTAGTTCCAAGTCCCGCTATGTTACGTCTAGCATTATTTAAATCACCAACTTCTGTCCAACTACTGCCATTCCAATTTTCAGCTAAAGCTGAATTACTAGCTCCTGGCGTTTCTCCTCCAAAAGCTAAAGCTGCTGTATATGTTGCACCAGCACCAGCCTGTTGTCTTTTAGCAGTATTCATAGCAGAGGCTGTTGCCCATGCGTCTGATACTGTTACTGTGGCTAAAAATTTTAATTTGTTGTCAGTTTCATTATACCAAACTTGTCCATCGATAGGATTGCTTGGATTTGTTGAGAAGTTCTGTACAGAACCTCCGTTTATTTCTTTATAGGTGGCCATCCTATACCTCTAATGTTATATCAGTAGGTCTTTCACCAAGTCTAAGATTTTTCTCATCTGCTGTTTCGCCGTCAACATTATCTCCGTCCCAATCAGATTGAGCTTGTGTAATAATAGCATCGACAATTGCCTGAGCTTCAGTATGTGTTTTAACAACACCTAAAACTTTATTAATCCAAAGATTAGCAAATTTATTGTTTGCAGGAACTTGCCAAACATTACCGGGATATCCTCTAAAAGTAATTTTAGTTGATTCACTGTGTTCAATAAATCCTTTACCCCAGTTTTCTGCCACACAATATTGATAATTTTTATTTGCCATATTAATCTCCTCTATTTATTCCTTAGTAGCCAACCTTTTGTAGCATCCACGTATACCAAAGTATTACCTGAACCTTCAACAGCGACTGTTAGATCGGCAGCATCTCCTTCAATGTTTTCTGAGTTTCTACCAATGGTTAAATTGTTTGTATCAAATGTATTAGCATAATCTTTAAATGAAACTTCATCTCCTAAAGAAGGTGAAGCGGGTAGTGTCAATGTAATAGCAGCACTTGATGTATCTACAAAATATCCTTCACCTGCTACAGCAGTAAAGTTTGATGTTTTAACTGCCTGCCAATCAGTACCTGCTGATATTGTTGCACTACCACCTAAAGAAACAGCGGTGCCGTTTAAGGTAATAGATGAATTATCTAAATTAGCATTCGTAATTGCAGCAGAACCTGATAAATTTGTATTGGTCAATCCTGTAATAGTGTTTGATCCCGCAGCTACCGTTTTATTTGTTAAAGTCTGTGTTCCTGTAGTAGTAACCACGGTTGTAGGTAAACTTGTTGTTGCGTTAGAAGCATCTAAAGTAGCACCTGAAGGTATAGTGATTGTATCACCTGAAGAACCTAATTCTAAATCTGTTCCTGTTTGTGGATCAATTTTATTTACTTCTAATTTACTCATTAAATGACTACTAATGTTCCTGTGACAGAAACGTTTCCTGATATGGCGACAGGACCTGCGAGAACTCCTGATGCTATTGTTTGATCCTCTGTAATTGTTGTATCATGGGTACTGATAAAATTTTGAGCTGTCATCGCAGCAGAGGGTGTACGAGATGCAGGGAGAGTACAAATAACTGTCTTTTCTCCTGCAGCAAAATCTACTAAGTTGTCTGAGTTGGAGGAAGAGATAACGGTTGTTCTTGATAATGTATCGGGTGTAGCATCGGTGACTGTACCCACGCCTACTTCAAATTGTGTGCCTGCAAAGATAGCATAAAAGGTTGTATTGGTTGTTCCAATACCCGCAACAAAAGTTTCAAAACCTTCTACTGCCCCTGCTAAATCGAGGGTACCTGTTCCTGTTGTTGTAGTTGTTTCTTTTACACGATCATTAATACTAAAAGCCATTATGCGACCTCTCTGTCATCGACATCTGTCCATATATTATTAGCAGAATCATCGACATCTGTCCATGTATTTGTATTACTGTCATCTACAGGAGTCCATGCATTATTGACTCCCGGTATCACAGGAGACCATGCGATAACACCGACACCTGTTTGAGCAACGGATAATTCAATACCTGTTGGAGTGACTAAAGCGGAAGCTGTTGCGGTGACACTGCCTTGAGTAGAACTAATCGCTTGTCCTGTAACAGGGACATCGGCTCCTGCTTGACCTTCAGCCTGACCTTGGACAACGGACAGAGCTATTCCTGTAGGCGTAACTAATGCTGATCCAGTGACATTTTCATCACCAATCGCAGTGGTTAAACTTTGTCCTGTAACATCAACATCAACATTGGTAAAGGCAACAACATCTCCTTGAGTTGAGGTTAATGCTATTCCTGTGACAGGAACATTAGCGTCAGCGGAAACTGTTTCATCACCGATTGCTGTAGATATAGCTTGCCCTGTAACAGAGACAACGGCAGATCCTGTAACAACAGAATCACCAATAGTTGTTTCAATAAGAGCTTCTGCTCCAACGACAATGGTCGTCTGACCACCTGCGGAAATAGAATAAGGACCAATTGCAAATGACGTAGATTCACCTGTTGGGAAAACCGTAATGTCAGGTAAGAAGACAGTGACATCTCCTTCTGTTGAAGTTAGAGATTCACCTGTTGGGAAAGCAGTGACTCCTGCTCCAATTGCAACGGAACCTTGAGCACTAGATAAAGCTTGTCCAGTAACTGTAACGTTAGCATCCGCACTAACGGTTTCATTACCTATAGCTGTACTGAGGGATTGTCCTGTAAGTGTAACAACAGCACTACCAGATATAGTAGCTGTTCCAACAGCAGTATTTAATGCTTCTCCAGAAAGAGCAACGGTAGCGTTCTTACTACCTTGAGCACTAAACGAATCTTCAGCAAAGGTTGTAGTTCCAAAAAACATAACTGTATCTTAGCCCAACTACAACAAAAGCTAAATGATTATATTAAGATATTCTTAATATAGCGTTAGATGAATCTGCTGTTGGGAACTGAATTGTAAATGTACCTGATGTAGAAGTCTTCACTGCACCGAAATCTAGAACCATAACTGCTGCATTTGTATTAGTTGTTGCAGAATTGTTTGAATTATAAATTACGGCAGCTTGTGCTGAGATTGTTGCACTTGTAAAACTTAAATCACTGAAATCAATAAATGCTGTTGCACCAGATCCTGCGGCACCTGAATTAGTTAATGCTCCACCACCTGCAGCATAGGTACCTGAAGCACCTACTTCGTTACCTGTAATATATGCAGTAGTAGTATTGCTTAGGGTTGCAGAGTCTGTATACAAAGCAAGTTTGAAAGCGTCTCCACCAGATGCACGAAAATCGTGTTCGCCTTCCAATAATTCTACTTTAAAACTATCGCAGACTGCTTGTGTAATGGCCATCTTTACTTACCTCCGGGATCTACTGATTTTAGAGGAATACGGAGGACCCCATCTGCGTATTCATCTCTTCGTTTTCTGCCCATTTGTGTTTGTGCTAAAAATTGCATCGCTTGAGCATACTTTTGATCGTATAATTGCACATATGGAGGATTTTTCAAGTAGGAAAAAGCCTCAACAACTGTACCATAAATTAAAACTTCTGGTGCGTTGGTTGATAACCAAGTAGTTGTATTTGTGCTAGATAATCTGTCGGGTGTTTTGTTATACCATAATTCTATTTCGTAAGCTGCATCAGGAGTAGGAGCTACAATCAGAGTATTATTATCCCAGTTAGCATAGTATTTGGGTGTACCTGTATCTGATCTATCGACATTATATTCATCAATAAATGTTGTATCTCTTTGATCTAGCCATGTTCTATCATTAGTAATTTGATCTTTTATTTGAACTCCTCGCTCGAAAGCAAAATCAGGAGGCACTGTAATAAAAGGACTGCCTATGGTAAAACTAGAGAATTGAAATTTTCTAAAAGCATCTAAATCTAATTCTCTTTGAATTTTATTTTCTACATTTACAATGAATGTATTGATAAGAGAATCAGTTAAAACCTCTGATCCTACTTCAGCATAGTCTCTTACATTGGATACAAGTTCAGAATAATTCATGATGTGCTCACAGTTACATTACCAAGTTTCGTAGCAATTAGCAACTTCCTGATTTCTGGTGAAGGTTGCATACCATTGGACTCAAAACTACTATCTCCTGGAGCCCCTACAAATACAACAACTGCTTGAGGAACATCTGGTCTTGGATTTTTTAAAGCTTCAGCATCAGGTGCGTGATAAGGAGGATCTAATTGAGGATGCTTCGGTTCGTAACACTCAGGACAAACAGATAATCCATTCCATTCTTTTCGTAAATCTAAATAATCATATTGTTGTCCGCATCTATCACAAATAGCTTGTGAATATTTTCCAACTGCGAAAGCCATGATTAAGTCCTAAAATAATTTTGTGGCACAAGATGAACAGAAGTTCTTTGGCCGTCCTCTGTTAATGCTCTTTGTAATTCATCTTCGTAATATAATTTCATTTCTTGAACTCTACCTGGGCTATGTTTTTGAGCGAGATAGAAAGACAACCCTGAAACCATACAAGGTAAAAACCTATAAGGAGCATCTGGGGTATTGGTGTATTTACCTGCGTCTTCAATCCTAGCTACATAATAATAATTAATTTGAGTATCGGTTGTATTAGGTGTGAGATAAAGGTTAATTTCTACATTAGATAAATTTCTTCTTACATAATATTGTGAAGGTGTCCCTGTAGAGCTCTTATTAGGAATAGCTTGATACTCTGATCTTGAAATTTTTGTCATGGTAGTATCTGTGCTACCATTTCTGAAAACTGCTTCTAAGACATCACTACAATTAGATGGAGCAGTATATGTTGTAGTATCGGCTACCAAGTTTTGAGTATGATTTGTTACTTTCCAAAGATGAACTCCTCTATTGCCCCATTCAGACAATAGAAGATTTAAACTTCTTCTAGCTGATTTTAAATCATAACCTGTTCTTGTTTGTTTACCAATTCTTTCAAAAGATTCTTCTATGACGTCATCAATATTCAAATCAAAATTTGTTGTACCTGAAGTAGCCATACTAAATTACTTTTTCTTCATCATTCCGCCACCACGCTTCTTCATGATAGCCATTCCGCCGCCTCGCTTCTTCATGACTTGTTTCTTCATCATGCCTCCGCCTCTTTTTTTGATTACTTGCTTTTTCTTCATCATGGTAATTACCTCTTTTTATTTAGTTGTTCGTACGTACGTTGCCTTTCAGCCACTACTTCTTCATAGTAGTCTTTAGGCCATTTCTCATAATAGCCTATCTTATGTAGTTTGCAACTCGCATCATACAACTGTTTAAACTTTTGTATTAACATCATAGAATATTGTAAATCTCCATGTTCTACAGGCTCCTCTGTAGGATCACATAAAAACTCCTGTTCCTTTGGGTCAGCAGGAGTTTCAGGATGAAAGCCCATAAAATAAACATCTCGTCTATTGTAGGTTTTATTGTAAAAATCTATTTTATCTTGAAATTGTTCAGGAGTGTATTGTTCGAAAAAAGGATCACAATAGATAATAATATCGTGTTGTTTTTTATTCCAAGACTTAATGACATCAGTTAATTGTTTTTCATACTTAGATTTATCCATACGAACCTCTATTCGTACTTTATTATCTTTTCTCCACTTAGCTGCAAAGGGACATGCGGGAAATCCTATGTGTTTATTTATTGGTTCTAAGACAGTCTTAGACCAATTAATTACATCAAGTTTAATTTTTTCTGCTTGTTTTTTTCGAGACAATTGTTTTTACGTTTGTAGGTTTACCACCTGGATTGCCAGCTGCACGCTTTCTGCGCACCGCTGATGCTTTTTGAGATGTACTCATACTTCTAGCTTTTGCTAGAGGAACACATTTAGGATATTTTCTTTTTGAACCTTTCGTAGATTTTCTACCACAAGGCTGATACTTACCATCTTTCTTTGGGGCACCTATATCTACCCATTTCTCATCTACCCATTTACGAAGTCCCATTAAAGTTTCTTTGTGACCTTTCTTCTTTTAGTCATAATCCCTCCACAACCTTTTGCGATTCCACCTTGATTGTAATTTGAAACTTTTTTTCTTTCTTGGGATACTTGATTAATCATACCTCCATCAGCCTTTTTATTTTTCTTTCCACCAGGAGTTACTTTTCCTGAGCATACAGCACTAGCATACATATTTGCATATGCACTAGGGTAAACGTCGAATTTACGCTTTGCTGCGGCTTTTCCTTTTGCGCACAATTTTGCCATTTTTCTTTTTACTCCTTCCTGGTTTTGTTATCTGTTGTCTCATCTGAGCTCTGCTGATTGCCATGTTCACATCCTGCACATTCGCAATAAATACAAGTTTCTTGGCAGTGACACCAACAACCACATTTATCGCATCTAGTGATATTCATTAATCTCTTAAAATATCTTTAATCTCCTCTATGTCTTGTTGCATTGTTGCAATTTGAATCTTAATAACAGCAATGTCTTGTTGCATTTCTGTAACTCTATCTGCCTTGAATTCAACGGCTTGAATTCTTTCCGACCACATACCCCACGTCATGAGAACGGTCCCGGCAAGGACTAAATAGGGCAGAGCTGTTCTAATATCTATTTTCATTTTTTACATATACAACTGTAATCTTCGCAGCATTCACACATAATATACTCCTATTTTGTTTTAGCACTCATATTGCTTAAAGGGTTATTTAAAGCCTTATTGATTTGTAAGTCAAGGCTTTCTTCAATGAGCTTGAGTTCATCAAATACTTCTCTTGTATCTTCTTTTTGTCTATCTTCCACGTCATTTACAATTTCGGTTATGTGTCGAATATCATTAGCTTGTTGACGTAAATCAGCCTTCATATCTGAACGCATATCACGTGCCACATCACTGATTATATCTAGTTCTGATTTTAAAACCGCTATTTCTTCATCATATTTAGATAGATCGGGAGCTGTATATTCTTCTATCTTGGCTTTCATATCCAAATAATCATCATAGAACTTATATACTGTCCAACCACCACCGATGATTGCACCTAATAAGGATAAGATAATAAAGAATTTTCCTCCAGAAAACTTAATTCCCTGATACTCAATACTGGCCATTTATCATCTCCTGAATTGTATTTTCCTGTGCCATGTCAAAAAAGATACCATACTGATCTTCTAATGTCTTGTTTAAATACTCACCTACATCAACTTCTGTAAAGCTTTGAGTGGGTGTAAAGAAGGTTTTTGTATCTCCTAATATTTGCATTACAAGTAATGTTTTTGTTTGAGCAGTGTCGTCATAACGCTCTTTATCATCAATATCCTTGACTATTTTTGTAGCTGCTTTTTCTTTTGCTGAAGGTTCATTTGCAGGTTTTTCTTCTGGTTCCTCAACTTCTTCTGGTTTTTCTTCTACAGGTTCGGGAGTGCTTTCACTTTCTACAGGAACTTCTTCCGTAGTTTCTTCCACAGGCTTTTCTACGGGTTCCTCTACAGGTTCTTCAACACTTGCTACTTCAATTGTTTCTTCTAACTCTGCTTCAATTTCAAGTTCAATTTCCATCTCCATTTCCATCTCTGCCATATTGATTTCAGGTTCTGGTATATCTATTTCAAAATCTGTTTGTATTTCTTGTATTTCTACCTCAACGGTTTCATAGGAAACTTCTTCTTGTTGTGGTTCGATAGGTTCAAATTTAATCTCTCCCGCATCATCAACAACGACATCATTAAATTCAATTACTTCTGTAGCAAATTCAATTTCTACAGAATCAAAAATATTGAGATAGACAATTTCTTCTACTGAGGTGATTTGTTGTTCTATGATTGTATTGATGACGTTGTAGAATACATTGACAGTTATATCATCAAAAACAGGTCCCACGGCAAGATTGATATTACGTCCACCGATTTCGATAGTTAATCTTTTTAAAACGCCACTGAAATTGAAAGAGCCATCGTATGATTGATATCCTGTTGATACGCCAGTTTCAGACAAAATATCAGTTCCTGAAAAGACTGTAGTCCCTCCATTAGTTCCTGTAATGTGCATGTAGATTCGATCTTGAGCATCTTGTTTATCAACCTCTATGGAATATTTAACTTCACCACCGTTATCTATACTTAAAGAAGAAATGTCAACTGTTTGAATAAAAGTTGTGCCCATTCCTGTAACACCCATATTAGATGTATTATTACCACTGCCTGTAATCTCAGCACATTTATCTGTTCCTAATCCATAACAAGAGGAACCACTTGGTATTGAAGCAGGTCCTTGACCTCCCCAGTCACTATCCATATCTCCTTCTTTACTTGTAGGAACATATCCATTAGATCCATCAAGAATGTCTCCTGAATCTTCATTCGTAATAGTAGTGGTGGTTGTTGTTTTGGTAGTAGTTTCAGTAAAGATTATTTCTGTGCCTTTGTCTTCTTCTGTTTTAACAACGACAGATTCTTCTGTAATAATTATCTCTGGAGTGCAAAGACCTTCGGTGTTAGGTAAGCACGTATCAGCTTTAGAGGATAAGGAATAAAGTGAGAGCCATAAGACCAAAATTCTTAAGAGCATCAAAGTCTCCTTGTTGTGTTTCATCTTTTACAACTATGGTGTAATCATCTCTAAATTTAGATCCTACAGGAATTTTACTAGGATTTTCTTTCCAGTAATTAGCAGCCTCCGTACCGATAAGTCCTTCAGCAGGACACGGGGTCCCTGCATCGAGCATGCTATCCCAGACACGAGGATCTTGACATAATAATGCCACCGCCGCAACTTTCATGCCATATTGGTACATAGCACGACTAGCACGAAGAGTCTCACAAAATTCGTCTGTAACGACATAGCCTGAAGCTAATCCTAAAACATTATTTTGTACGCTAGCTCCAATTCCAAGTTTGCATATATCACTATTATTATTCATGATAGTTGGAGCATTTGCTGTAGGGGGTGTTGAATTGGTTACAACCGTGCTTGACACGGTGTTCGTCTCAGCTTTTACATCAGTTATTGTAGCTACTAATGTAAAGAAAAAAAGAATTGTTATAAGTAGTTTCACCTAGCATCTCCATCTTTTTCTTGCTTGTCGTAATCTTGAATTAGGATCTTTAGCTGCTTTAGGGAATTGTTTCATTTGACCAGCAGATCTAGCACAGTAAGATTTTCTACGTTTCGCAGCTTTACTACCTTTCTTTACTTTACCTGTGACTGCTGTCTTTAATTTTGAACCAGGGTTCTCTGATCGGTAGCGTTTAACGCCTGCTTTAGTCATTCCCGCCCCAGATTTAGTGGAGCGGAAATATTTTTTAGTTTTTGGTGGCTGTTTGTCTGCCATTATCCGAAGATGCAAGTTAGTGAAGTCACATTAGTTAATGTAGCATGAATCACGTTTTCAAATCTCATACCTGTATCACCGATGTAAGTTTCAATTACTGCTGTTGCTGAAGCAGGAGTATCTATATCTAATTTAGTCGATCCTCCACTTCCGTCCTTCAAAACAATACTTCCAGCAGATGCACCACAGATAGCATGAATAGCTATCAGTCTTGCAGGACCTGATCCCACATTACCTGTTGCTGTTACTTTAGCTGATCTATAGTTAATCATAACTTACTCCTTACGCTACTGCTGCGCCAGTAGTTACGTCCACAAAGTTTGTACCATTACCGAAACAAAGAGAACCTGTTAAAGAAGCTCCTGTTGCATCAGAAACATAGATTAATAAACCTGCTGTTGCTGTTGGTAGTGTA
>Ga0222718_10002574_pt1 | contig 16183 bp, 18 predicted proteins | sample C33_27DmetaG_FD_165045 | JGI IMG/M metagenome (GOLD analysis project Ga0222718, IMG submission 165045) | Estuarine water microbial communities from San Francisco Bay, California, United States - C33_27D | ecosystem: Environmental > Aquatic > Marine > Unclassified | place: USA: California... | reverse complement strand
TGGATTCAAGATGTCCAGGTAATCCGCTATCTCCCGTGTCTCGAAGTAGGGTGATGTGTTTGAGTACTTGGCCATTAGATGAATCCTACCTCGTTGCCCTTGCCGTTCAACTCACCGTTGACGAATTTCTTCATTGAGAAGTTCTTGACAGACTCCCTGCTGTAGATCGGAGTCACTAGTACTGAAATGTTTGACAGCGTGGGTGCCCATGTCTGTGATTCACCCGGCTCTGGCAATCCCAAACGCTCCCTTGTCCTGGGGCTCTGGATGTCTGAAGGATTCTGTTCTGTTGATATGTAGTCGATGCCCGGTCTCAGTTCCACGTTGAAGGTGTTTATCACGACAGGTACCCTGTTGAACATGTGATCACCGTAACCATGCAGGTGCATGATCGGAGGTGGATTGCCTTTGAGGCCATCTATGCCTGCCTCCTGGCCAAAGAACATCTTGGTGGCAGTCCTCAGGAAGTTCACTGTGGCCACCCAATGTTTAGCGTCTTCTGAATTCTGCACGGGGAATTCTCCAATTATGTTCATGGAGTCCACCTGTGAGTTAGCGTATGCCTGATGTGGGTAATTGCTGTGCACCTGGTCCATGGCGTTGTAGTTTGCACTGTGTTGTATGACAACCGCTGGTGTCAATGGCCAGAATATGCCTTGTGATGCCGCCAATGGTTGCATGATGGGGTTGTTTTCAAAATCAAAGAACTTGGTCAAAGGTCCTTCTGGCACGGCCAATCGCACACGCCAGTCTTTCTTGTCGCCTCGTCTTGACCATTTGGCCCTGGCCTGCACTATCCTCGAGTCCGTGGAAATACCAGCACCCGTAAGCCTGCCCAGGGTACGGTTGAATATGCCCCCTCCCACGTTCTTGAGTATTTTCCCTATTTCTCCGAATGCCATATTATGGTTGCTTTCCTGTGTAAAATTTCGTATACTTTAACTATATTTATAGGCATCATTCTAGGCACACTTAATTCGCCATACGGCACGAATCAACACAATATAAAGAGAAGCAATTTATGAAGAGAGTCAAGTACCTAAACAACCGAGATCTGCTACTACAGATACATGCCAGCAAGAACACCTACTGTTCATACGTTGCACCCGAGGACGCACAGTACGACCTCATAGTGCCCACCCTCAGCAAGATCAACATACGCACGGTGTCTGAGGCCAAGAAGAACAAGGCCAAGAGGCTGACACAGGAGGCGTGGGAGGCGGCCAAGGCATCGGGGCTCAAGAAGATAAAACTAGTCGACTACACGATCAGTCCAAGAAAAATAGAGAAGACGGACCTGATATTCAGGGTCATGATGTTCGATCATGTGCCAATGGATGACCAGAGGAAGAGGAATCCCAAGACCGTGGCGGACCACCACAGCAAGGTCAACTTCCCACCGTTCCAGCACTACAAGTTCGACGTCAAAGGCAAACTGGTGTGCGTGGGCAAATCACACTGGATCGGAGGAATGGACAACGGACACTTCTCAGTGGACCATGGAAAGATGACCAACCAACTGGCCATGATGTACATGAAGTTGTGTGAGAGATATGGCACCAGGGCAAACTGGAGGGGTTACACATACAATGACGAGATGCAATCGCAGGCCTTGATGCAACTTTCACAGATAGGCTTACAGTTCGATGAATCAAAATCAGACAATCCATTCGCATACTACACGGCGGCGATAACAAACTCATTCACGAGGATACTGAACATCGAAAAGAAAAACCAAGCGATCAGGGACGACCTGTTGGAGTTCAATGGCATGATGCCCAGTTTCACCAGACAGAACGAGAACGAGACCGCGGGACCATCGTACGTGAAAAGAATGAAGACCGCACACGGAGACGTGCATGAGGTCAACAAGACCACATTGAAGAAACTGAACAAGACCCTGAAGAAGAAAGGCAAACTGGACTCTGAAGACTTCGATGATGTGAAATTCAAGAACAAGATAGACATGACCGATCACAAACCAATCGTGAAGAAGAAATGGTAACCAATGGCATTCTTTAAAAAGGTAGCCTGCTTCACGGACATACACTTCGGCCTCAAGGGCAACAGTCGTGTACACAACGATGATTGTGAGGCGTTTGTGAAATGGTTCATAGCACAGGCCAAAGCAGAAGGGTGTGAGACCTGCATATTCCTAGGCGACTGGCACCACCACAGATCAGCCACAAACGTTTCCACGATGAACTACACAGTCTCCAACATGGAGAGACTGGGTGCGGCGTTCGAGAAAGTGTACGTGATCATGGGGAACCATGACCTGTACTACAGAGACAAGAGGGAAATCAACTCAATGGAATACATCAGGAACATTCCAAACATACACATAGTCAACGAGTGGTTGGTGGAAGATGATGTTGCCATACTCCCATGGATCGTGGAAGACGAATGGAAGAAGATTGAAAAAATGAAACAGAAGTACGTGTTCGGACACTTCGAACTGCCATACTTCAAGATGAACGCAATGGTGGAGATGCCGGACGTGGGCGGAATACAGACGGACCACTTCGCGGGTTGCGGTAAGGTGTTCTCAGGACATTTCCACAAGAGACAGTACATGAAGAACGTCACGTACATGGGCAACGCCTTCCCACACAACTACGCAGATGCTTGGGATGACGATCGTGGCATGATGATACTGGAATACGGTGGAGAGCCCAAGTTCGTGAACTGGCCAGACATGCCAAGATACATCACTATCAAGGTTTCTGAGTTACTGGAGGACCCTGACAAGTACCTGAAACCAAAAATGTACGTGAGGGTCACACTGGACATAAAGATCAGTTACGAGGAAGCGAACTTCGTTAGGGAAACATTCATAGACAAATACCAGTTGAGAGAACTGCAACTTATACCAGAACAGGTGGACAACGCACAGCAACCACTGGTGGAAGTGCAGAAGTTTGACAGCGTGGACCAGATCGTGATCAAACAGTTGCAGGGCGTAGATTCAGAAGTCTATGACAAGAATGTACTAACAGCAATTTACAATGATCTAGATGTCACGAATTAGTAAAAAGAAATTGATAAAAGTATTGAAGGGCGATCTCGAGCAACCTGTAACAAAACAATCACTGTTGGATCAACTTGCAAAACCCGTAACACAGGAAGAGTGGTTGAAAGGATATAACGAATGGAAGAAGAAACAACTTGCTAACGATTAAAGAATTAACAGTAAAGAACTTCATGAGCGTGGGCAACCAGGCACAGGCAATAGATTTCTCAAATAAAAGTCTAGTGCTTGTTATTGGTGAGAACATGGACCTAGGCGGCGATGACGCAGGTGCCAGGAACGGTACAGGCAAGACCACCATCATAAACGCACTGAGTTATGTGTTCTTTGGTGAGGCACTGACCAACATCAGAAGAGACAATCTCGTGAACAAGACCAACGAGAAGGGCATGTTGGTGGCCGTGAAATTCATCAAGAACGGAATAACCTACACAATCGAGAGAGGACGTAAACCACAGATATTTAGATTCTACGCCAATGACATAGAACAGAAGACAGAGAGCAACGAAGCACAGGGCGAGAACAGGGAAACACAGGTGGAGATAAACAAACTGATGGGCATGACCCATTCCATGTTCAAGAACATAATAGCACTGAACACTTACACACAACCGTTCCTGTCTACGAAACAAGCAGAACAAAGAGAAATAATCGAGCAGTTACTTGGTATAACACTACTTTCACAAAAAGCAGACCTGTTGAGAGAAAAGCAGAAAGCAACCAAACAGATGCTGACAGAGGAAAAATTAAAGATCGACGCCAGGGTAGCATCGAATGAAAAGATACAGGAGTCCATAGAAAGCCTGCGGATAAGATCAAACGCATGGAGCAAACAAAAGGAAGACGACATAAAAAGTTTCAAAGAAGCAATAGCGGAACTGGAAAAGGTGGACAGCGAGATAGAGATCGCGAAACACAAGAAATTACAGAAGCACAACGAGATGCAGACTGCCCTAAGGAGCCTGGAAAAAGAAAAAGCATATCACGAGGATTCCTTGACCAAGGCGGAAAGCACCGTTTCCAAGACCAATGCGGATCTAGAATACGCTGAACAACAGAAATGTCCAACCTGCGAACAGGAACTGCACGACGACAAGCACACACATCTCGTGGACAAACTTAAAGTTCAATTGACGGAATCAACAGACTACGTGACGAAATTAAAAACTGATCTTGCAGAAATACAACAGGGCATCGATGATGTGGGAGATCTCGGACAGATACCGGACACGTACTATGACACAATAGACGAAGCATACAACCACAAAGGATCACTACAGGATCTTAAGAGACAGTTGGAACAGACAGAGAAGAAAGAGGACACCTACGCAGAACAGATAGCGGAAATGCAGAAGTCCGCAATACAGGAAGTGGACTACGAGAAGGCCAACGAGTTGGAAGACCTACACAGGCACCAGGAGTTCCTGTACAAACTGCTGACGGCAAAGGATTCGTTCATAAGGACCAGGATCATAGAACAGAACCTGACGTACCTGAACCAGAGGCTGGCGTACTTCCTGGGCAAAGTGAAACTGCCACACACAGTGACTTTCCAATCGGACCTAACTGTGCGTATCGAGGAACTGGGCAGGGAACTGGATTTTGATAATCTAAGCAGAGGAGAGAGAAACAGATTGATCCTGAGTCTGAGCTGGGCATTCAGAGATGTGTGGGAGAGCCTTTATCAACAGATCAACTTGCTGTTCATAGACGAGCTGGTAGACGCAGGCATGGACATATCCGGGGTTGAGAGTTCCATGGCAGTGCTCAAAGACATGAGCAGGACGCAGAAGAAGAACATATTCCTGATCTCACACAAGGACGAATTGGTAAGCAGGGTGAATAGTGTATTGAAAGTTGTAAAAGAGAATGGCTTCACCAACTATGCAAATGATGTTGATATTATTGTTTAATATCTCCTAGTAGTTTTCCAATAGAATACAGTTTATCATCTTTATCTTTGACCACGTAAAAGAACATAGTTGGTTCAAGGACTAACTTATCACATATTTGTTGATTTATTTTTCCATATTTTTCCCATCCGTAGTCCCTTGGTAGGTTATCCATCATGAAAGATCCGCATGCTGTTGTTAGTTCGTTGTATTTTTTCTGGGCACTTATCAGAGAACATGAATCCATTGTACGCTGTCTGGACCATCTCAATCCTATTCTGTTCCAGGTTAAATTGAGCTTGGACATGCTCATAGCAAAAGATTTTATGTTAGGATGATCAAAATTGAAGTTAAATCCTTTCGCGGCTGTCGCCCAAGCACAATCAATGTGTATGTCTATGGCTTTCTGTTCACACTCCTTTAGGACTGCTTGCCATTCTGGTCTGTCGCCGTAGAAGTAGTTTGGCAGAGATACCACAAGGGGTTTTCCAGGTTCAAAGTGTCCGGGCTCTGTGTATTTTTTCCCCATCAATGTGTAGTAGGCGTATTCTTTTCCAAGTATCTGAATGTTCCATTTGTGTTTACTGACTAGGCTCTCTATGAAGTGTGTGCAACCCATTATCACATCAATACAGGGAAACTTACCCCAACCTTGTAGATCATTAATTTTTGTGGATCTAAACCAATCACTTGCCTTGTTAACAAATTCATTGTGACCAATGCTTTCTTGCGGATCATGATACCATAATTTTTTCAGTGTAGACAAGTGTTCGTCCTGCACAGGTGTCAACACTGTGTCTAGGTCTTCTATGGTTAAATTATCCATATCTAACATACAAACTCCTACGTGGATTGTTTTCGGCAACTGTTCCTTCCGTGCCATGCAGGCTGACAGAATTGTTCAATAATGCATAACCTGAATCGAATCTATAAGGAAATGTCTTAATCACATTATTGTCCCCGTCGAACAATGATGTTCCTACATTTGTTTCTGTGCCTAGATAAATCTGCAAGGAAAGTTTTATCCTCTGATCATCGGTGTGTGGAGGTAAAGTATAACCTGCACTGTCCGACCAGATGTCTACGCTTTCAAATTTCAATGGCGTGTTGAATTTAATTTCTAGTGCTTTTGTAATTTTGCTGTTGCTAAAGAAAATTTTAAGTTTTTTCATCAATGTCTCTGAATAATCAATCCGTTGTCTTGGGAAACCAACTTGCCTTTCTAAGTTTTCAAATTTCAAATTTTCCAAACTATTAAGCTCTTCTAGATCTTTACCAAAAAAATTTTCGTAATACTGGTAATATATTCCTTCATTTACCAATAGTGGTGATTTTTCTATTGACGAAACCACATCTTGTGTGCTTAAATGTAACATATGTTAATTAATTATATCGTACGACAATAGAAGGAGAAAAAACATATGTCAAATGAAACACATGACGCTATCATGACAGAGATACAAACCTACTCAGAAGAGAATGGTAAGTTTGTTGATAAGGGTGTAAAAGCCTCTGCGACTAGAGCCAGAAAGGCCTTAGCAAACTTATCTAAACTGATCAAAGCAAGAAGAAAAGAAATTCAAGAAGTTAAGAACGCGGCCAAGTCGGCGGCGTAATAATAATTGAATTGCAATTCAATAACCCTCGGCTTTAACTAGTTGGGGGTTTTATTTGAAGTAGTCTTCCATCTCGCCTTCTCTGTAAAGGTCCTGTGTAAAACAATGCACACCGTTGTCCCAAAACTCTTTATTACGAAATTTGCAAATTACAGGATTGATTTTATTTTTTTCCAAGAAGTTGAATAAAGTTTTATTTGGTTCTGTCATAATACAGTTTTCCTCATTTACTGAAAGTATGTTTACATCGTAGTTGCTTTCTTCAGAATTGCCACTCCATGCGTGATCAACAGATTTTTGCTTTTTATTATTTTCCAAATAGCAAATATCCCATCCTGGATAAATTTGTTCCAAGTTGGATAAATCCTTTGTTGCAACTATTACTCCAGGTTTCAATATGCTGTATACTCCATCCATGTGCCATCCATGTCTTGTGACAGTTGTTCTATAACCGTTATCCTCGAGCCATTCTAGTATGGTGTTCTCTGCTTGTAGTTTAACGTCTTGGCTAATATCCCAGTGTATGTGGTTTCCACAACGTATCATATTGCCGCTGGATATATCGCTGTCTAAAAACCATTTTATGTTTTTCTTTTCTATTTTGCCTAGTATATCTTTGTAACCATTAATAAGTTTTCCAACAATTAGATTGTTTCCAATCGCAACAAAATAATCCCTAGGCGACACTGGAGGACGTTTCTTGGCATCTTTTGTTTCCGGTCTGTAACAGGACACACCAAACGACTCCAGTGTCGCAACAAGATTATCCAGATCCTCCGCTGTGGTATGCATTATGTCCTTAAGATCATCTGTCACACTTTCCGGATCATGTACGCTACCAACTATGCAGTGTTTGAGTGGTTGGAATGTCGTATATCCTTTTACAGGTATCATTTGTCGAGAATACCTTTGCCATGCACCCTAACACGTATGTGGCCATTATAGTAATCATTGGTCTCAAGCACCTTGCGTGAGAACTGCTCACGTGCCTCAACGTAAGATAGTTCCGCCTTGGACTTGCACCAAAAAAGTATCTCCCTGGTGAACTTGTCCTTGCCCAGTTTGTTGACATCTATCGTTAGATCATCACTTGATCCATAGTAGTCCTGCCAGTCGGAATCTACTTTGTACCTACGCTTGTTCTTCCTACCTTTCAGTGGCGGCCTAGATCTTTTGAATCTCGCCAGTTTCTTGCCTATGTACTTCCTACCGCTGGTCGTGTTTGTGATCAAATAAACGAATCCAACTATGTCCTCTGGTATGGTGGTAATTTCTTTTCCTTGGTACGTCCAATGCATCGTGGTATTTAAAGCCAAAAAGATTGACCTAGAAATAAAACTCACATAAACAAGTGCGATAGGCAAACTACAATTTCTTTAAAAATTTCCAACAGGCAAACATAGCATCGCAACCAGTGAGCAAGGAAATGCGGCCGACGAGGCGACAGGTGAATCCTTAGATGCACACAGCAAAAAATGATGGGGCTCTTAGAAAAAGACAATCCCCAGGTCCGCCAAGAACTATTATACAAGGGTTTGACGGGCTCGCGTTGTAATGAATGAGCAAATGGGTACAGCACAACCGCCCAACTCCGGTAGCGATGTATAGTGACTGCGAACTCACCACAGGGTTCAAGTCGGTTCGGCTAGAAATAGCCGAATTGTGACTGCTCATCTACCACAGGGCACGCAACTTGCGTACACCGTTATTTTCCACTTTGCGTAAGCGTAAATTGAGAAAACGAAACGAGCGTAAGCGAAGTTTCAGATGGCGTAAGCCATCTCTGACAACACCTTAAATATCACACAATGGAACTGATCTTCGACCACACTCTGGGCAAACAGGAACAACAGGACCTGGTGATATGTAAGCCCATGGCCATGGTTGACCCGGACGAGGAGGGCGAGGCCATCGAAAGAGGTTGGCTGGCGCTGGACCATCCCGTGATGGGGCGTGAGGTGTTCTACCAATCACGTAGCACACGCATAAACCTGGACCTGTACAGGCCACGATACAAGCGACACGAGTACAAGGGTGAAGAAGTGGGCTACAAGATAATAGACGCATCAGAGATGGTCAAACTGTTGAGCCTGCCACACATATACGCACAGTACATGCAGAGGAAAAAATTTGGCGCGGACTACGATCCGTTCGGACATTACCATGCCCGTGACCAGTTCATGGTTTTCTACCTGGGCACCGCGGACAACGTGGTGGGATTCACCAAGCAGAAGAGGTACAGGTACGACGACGACCACTACTCGGCGATCAGCACCTACGACGCCAATGACCTGGCGGGACTGGAGAGCGTGATACACGCCAACACCATACCCATATCGGACATAACGCTGGACCTCGAGATAGAGTGGGCCTCGGACAACTACGTGAGGTACTTCTACATGGGATCGGGCTACGAGCAGAGCTCGGAGTACAAGGCCAACTACAAGGGGTTCGAATGGTGGACGGGTGCGGAATGGAGCACCAACAAAAAGCAGTACCGTAGGTTGTGTAAGCGTGACTCTAGGATCGAGTCTTTGCGGGATCTCGGAAACCTTTCACTGATTCCAGATAAGTCCTAGACCAGTTTCGGTAGTAGGGACCTTTCTCCAGCATCTTGGAATAACGATTCAACTTGCTCAACTTCTGTGCCAGGAACAACGTGTAATGGCCATTGTTCAGTTTGACCTGTTTGACCGACTCCTTGATTCTGGGATGGTCTTCGAGGATCACCACATCACGTGGCATGAACGCCTGATTCAACTTGTGGGCGATGTCAACGGTCTCCCGGGCCGTGTATTGCTCCGGTTCAGCTATGATAACCAACACGTCTTTTTTGTCGAAGTCGAAGTCCCATATGTGTGTGAATATGGTGCCGAACTCGCCGATGCCATCCAGTTCCAGGAACTCCACCTTGCCGTCCACGATGGCCTTCTGTGCGAATGGGCACGGCGGTAGGTCACCGAATATGGGATTGGGCTTGGTGACGAAATCCCTAATCCAGGTCTGGATCGTCTGTGTGGGTGTCTGATTTTTCGGTTGAGTCGTCATGTATGTCCTTGATCTTCTGCAGTGCCTCTTCTAAAAGTCGGTCCTTGGTCTCCAACTTGGCCTCCAGGTCCGCTATCTGTTTGTTCTGTTCGCCTATCTTGTGTCCCACTGACTTGACGTCGGCGGTGGCGTGTTCCAGTTTGATCAGCACCTGCTTCATCCGACTCTCTTTGGCCTTGACCTTATCCAAGGCATCATCACGGTCTTTTGTGATTTCTACTATTTCGGATTTGAGTTCTTTGACTAGGTCTCGTTCGGACATATACAAGTGTTAATTATCTGCATTTTGTTATACCATTATAGTATACTATATCCTAGAAGAAAGGTTGACCTGTTTTCTTGGCTGTTTCCATGTTCTCTTTTACCAGTTGCGATGCTATCGAGCGTTCGTCTGGCGACAGGTTCAGCGCCTCATTCCAACTCATGCCCCCACGCATGAACCAACATATCTTCATTATTTCCAGCTTGAGGTTCTTTGCTTGGCTGTCGAAGTCCTTGAGGTGTGCGACTATTTCAGAGTCCCCCATTGTCAGTAGGGTTACGCGAAAAAATTTGAGTTGTCAAATGTCACCGGCACTTCATACGAAGCTGGTGCACCCTTCTTGATCTGATCTTCCGTGGATTGTAGTTTGATGGGCTTTATCTGGGCCTGTGATCTTATCTTGGCCAGCTCGTCCTGTATCTCGTTTATGACCCTGGCATCACAGTTGTCGCAGAACTGTTTGATCTGTGCCTTGTCGACTACTGTTGTTCCCTCCGGTGTGGTGATCTCTGTTATGGAATCTACCAACATCGAGAAGTTGATGTTGTTCAGCAACTTGAAACTTCTCACGAACTGTGTGGATTTCTCCTGTTCGCTCAAAGCACTGTTGGTTACCGTGGTGTAAATTTTCTGTTGTTCGAACTGTGCAGTCTGTACCTGTGACAAAGACCGGTAGTCCAAGGGTGCTAGTTTTACCCTGAATCCTGTTTTGGTTGTTGCCTCGTCCACTATGTTTATCTTGGCCAGGTCCTCGAGCAGGGCCGGTAGGTTAACCGTGTGTGTCATGTCCTCGTTGATCACCGGCACCTTGTAGTTCACGTCCATGGTCTCACCGTACGTGGCTATCCTGATGGCTAACAACACTGCGTCCGTGTCGAAGTTCACCATCTTCCAGGCGTCCTTGAAGTTGGGCACACAGCTCTGTATCACGTCGACCGTGGACTGTCCACTCATCATGGAGTCTGGTGTCTTGAATGACAGCTCATCCTTGGCGGTCATTGGCAGTACGGGTATCTCGCCCGTCTCTGTTGGTGTGAACACGTCCGCTGGATAGTACTTGCCCTTGCTGGGAAGGGTGATGTATATCTGAGGCTGTCTGTAATACTTGCCTAATGGGTTGGTATTTTCTGTCATTTTTCTATTCACTAAATATACACTAATAATGCATATAGGTCAATATTTATGTGCGTATAAAATACCAGGAATTAAAACCGTATGGCGGACGAACTAGACAGAATACTGAACGACTTGAGCGATGAGCTCAAAGGGCTGACACGTGTTCTAGAAAGCACATTCAAGATATTCGACAAGGGCAACAAGTCAGAGGCCGACCAGCAGAAAGACATGGCCAGGATCAGGCGTGTGGTTGTGGAGGGACTAAAAAAAGAGGGCAAGATCAACGAGGAGGTCTACAAGTCCGAAATCAAAAAAATCGAGGCCCAAGAAAAGAACACAGGTGCCATAAAAATGGCAACCAAGAAAGTTACCGATTTTGGTGATCAACTTGGCTTTGCCACGAAGTTCAAATGGATGGAACTGGGCAAAGGAATACTAGACACCGGCAAGAACTTCATGTTGGCAGACCGTAAGGTTGATGGGTTCGGTGACGCACTGAAAGGGTTCGACGGACTGAGCCTGCTGGGCATGAAATTGAGCGACCTAGGTGCCACAGCAGACTTCAACGTGGGCATATTCAAACAACTGTCGCAGACAGGAGCAGGTTTCGGCAAGTCAGTCATACAGTTGAGGAACGCGGCACTGGCGGCCAACATGCCGATACTGGATTTCGTTGACCTCATATCAACCAACTCGACCACACTGGCGAGATTGTTCGGTAGCGTCATGGACGGCATGCCGGCCATGCAGGGATTCACAACAGCGTTGAGGGAGAGGACAAGGAATGAACTAGCAGAGTTCGGACTGAACCTGGATGAGACAAGTGAATTCCTTGTCACCCAATTAGAGATACAAAGGGCTAGGGGTAACTCAGAACGTGTGGCACAGATGGACCTTGTGTCAAGGACCGTGGAGTACGCCAAGAACCTGACCAAATTGAGCAAACTAACAGGAGTTCAAGTCACAGAGTTAGATAAGACCAATCGTCAACTGGCCGTTGAAGGCACGTTTCAGGCCTCGTTGATGCAGTTGAATAAGAAAGGCAGAGATGCCACGACCGCGGCAACGACGGTGATGGAGAACATGTCACCGGAATTGGCCTTGGTCATGAAGGACATCACACAGTTTGGTGTAGCGACGTTACCTGTGTCACAAGCGTTCCAGGCGGCTAATCCGCAGATAATAGATTTCATAAAACGATTAAATGAAGGTTCGATGAGCAGTGCGGACTTTGTCAGCAATGTCAAGGGAGCGTCCAACGTGATAGGCACTGATTTTGCCAAGGCCTTCGCCGATGCCGGCAGATTCGGATTAGATGGTGCTGAACAATACCTAAATGCCATGGCTAAACTGGCAGGTAGTGGAGACAACACGGCGGGCAAACAAATGAAGGTGCAGGGCGACAACACAGCTCAATTGGTTGGTTTCAATGAAACATTGAAGACACTCAAAACACAGGCTGAGTCCATAAGCACAGACGTGTTTGGCAAGATACTTGGATCAGAGAACTTGGGCAAGATGATGGAGACCATATCCGACTCTGTTGCGGGTCTCACAGGATCATCCGTTTCAGAGAAGTTGGGCAACGCCCTGGGCAATGGTTTCATGTTCGTGAAGGAGAAAGCGGGAGCAGTGAAAGAATTCTTCACCAAGGGAGAAGACGGCAAGGGCATATTGGAGAACTTGATAGACAATGATCCCAACACACCGGGCATACAAGTGTTCGGCAAAGCAAAAAAAATGACAGCAGATGTTGATTCAGGCAGAGGCAGTGGTTACAGGACAGGTTATACCGGAGACAAGAGTTTTTACAACGGTTCGGATGGATTCCAGAACTTTGGATCTGGCACTCCTGCCATGCTACACGGCGTGGAGGCGGTGGTCCCTAAGAACGACATAGGACAACTGGCTAATCTACTGGCAGAGGTCGGGGCAACCACCACGAACACAAACACCACGGCAGGTGACACGATCACCAACAACAGCACTAACCTTGACATGACGACCCTGAACGCCAACACCACGGAACTGATAGATTTGAACAAAAAGGTGGCTCAACACTTAAATACGCTTGTAATGATAGGTAACCTGACAGAAAAGAATACCAAAGCAACAAATAATAGTCTTGCAAACATGGGCGGAAGTCTAGTATAATATAGTATGGCTTGGAAAAAATATTTTAAAGACGCAAACATGTCTCCGATATCAGGAGAGAAGGTGCCCAACTTCGCCAAGAGGAACTACAGTTCTTACTTGCCGGACGTGTACACAGGACACCCCAACAGGATACAGAGATACTTCCAGTATGACCAGATGGATTCAGACTCTGAGATCAACGCGGCACTGGACATACTTGCAGAATTCTCAACACAGCAGAACACCGAGAACGAGACACCGTTCGACATAGTGTTCAATGACGAGACAACAGAACACGAAGTGAAACTTCTCAAGAAGGCACTACAACAATGGACCAAGGCCAACCAATTCAAGAAGAGGATATTCAGGATATTCAGGAACGCACTGAAGTACGGAGACTGTTTCTTCGTGAGGGATCCTGAGACACAGAAATGGTTGTACATAGACAACGCCAAAGTTGACAGGATCGTTGTGAATGAATCAGAGGGCAAGAAACCCGAGCAGTACGTGATCAGAGACATCAACCCCAACCTACAGAGATTGAGTGCGACACAGATCACACCCAACCAAACATACGGCGGTGGTGGAACCACAGGTGGCGGCACTGGTGCATATGGACAGAGCTATGCCAACGCAGGTGCGACCAACAACATGAGTGGCTTCGCAGGTGGCAACGCAGGTGGAAGATTCTACAAGACCATGAATGCCTACAACATAAACGCGGAACACGTGATACACATGAGCATGTCAGACGGTTTAGACAACCTATTCCCATTTGGACAGTCGGTGTTGGAACAAGTTTTCAAAGTTTACAAACAGAAAGAATTATTGGAAGACGCGATCATAATCTACAGGGTACAGAGAGCACCTGAGAGAAGAGTGTTCTACATAGACGTGGGTAACATGCCCACACACTTGGCCATGCAGTTCGTTGAAAGGGTCAAGAACGAGATAAACCAGAGAAGGATTCCAAGTGCATCAGGTGGAGCGAACTTCATAGATGCGACATACAACCCGATGAGTATAAACGAAGATTACTTCTTCCCACAGACGGCAGAGGGTAGAGGTTCTAAGGTAGACACACTGCCGGGTGGTACTAACCTGGGCGAGATAGATGACCTGAGATTCTTCACAAACAAACTGTTCAGGGGTCTGAGGATTCCAAGTTCATACCTACCAACAGGTGCGGAAGATGGCGGACAACAGTACAATGACGGCAGGGTCGGTACAGCATACATCCAGGAACTGAGATTCAACAAGTATTGTGCAAGACTACAAAGCATGTTGGCGGAAACTTTTGATTCGGAATTCAAACTTTACATCAAGAGCAAGGGCTACAACCTGGACAACAGCATGTTCTCACTGAAACTGAATCCACCACAGAACTTTGCACAGTACAGACAGACAGAGATGGACCAGAGCAGGGTCAACACATTCACAGCAGTGGCGGAACTGCCTTACATGAGTAAGAGATTCGCACTGAAGAGATATCTGGGACTGAGTGAAGAGGAGATGGCAAGGAACGCGGAACTTTGGGCGGAAGAAAACAACGTGCCACAGAAGAAACAGACCAAGTCGAATGAGCTGAGGGGCGGAGGCGTTACGCAGTCAGGCATTTCCAGTGACCTAGACCAGTTCGAGGAACCAACAGCAGAACCAGACTCACCGGAACCGGGCGGAGCACAGCCGGGACAGCCGGGACAGACACCAGGTGGTCAGACACCAGGCGGCACGGGCGGACAGACATAAGGTTAAATACTCGTATGAAATTGAATGAATTCTTCACATATGGCGCAGACGGCTTCGAACAGGACAAGACCTATGAGCCAGAGCATGACATTTCAATACTGGACGCCGAAGACACCAGGAAAACAAGACTCACACTAAAACAGATCAACTCTATGAGGCTGGCATCAGAGGCACACGATGCTCAACAGAAGGAAGAAGCGGTTTTCGTCCAAAAGATGTACGGACAGACTGCACAAGACGATAACTTAGAGTTATAATGTCAACCACAGCATTCGTACTAGGCAACGGTCAGTCACGTAAGGGCATCGATATAGATGATCTCAAAGGCAAAGGCACGGTGTTCGCCTGCAACGCAGTGTACAGGACACACAGGCCCGACTTCCTGATAGCGGTGGATCCCAAGATGATCCTGGAGATAGCAGAGTCCGACTACATGGTACATAATAAAGTGTACTCCAATTTCAACGCACAGTACAACAAGCACCAGAAGATCATGGATCACTGCAACTGGTTCAAGCCCAGCCTGGGATGGAGCAGTGGACCCACGGCACTCAAATTGGCCTGTGACCGAGGATTCAAGGAGATCTACGTGCTGGGATTTGACTACCAGGGCCTGGCAGTTGACCAAAAGAAGAACAGATTCCAACTTAACAACATATTCGGTGACACACGCAACTACAAGAAGAATCACGAGGAGGCCACGTTCTACGGCAACTGGATGAATCAGACCAAGCGTTGCCTGAAGGACCATCCAGATGTCAAATTCTACCGTGTGATACCCGATGGGTGGTTCAAGCCCACGGACTTAGACCGGGCAGATAATCTAGAACACCCCACAACAGAACAATTCCTATCAAAATTCGACCTACAGATCAAGATCTAGCCAAAATACGCCTTTTCACACCAATTACAGCACCGTTTCTACTGCTTTACAGTAAATACAAACACTTATAAGTACAAATCGACCTAATTAAAAGGAGCACGTGTAAAATGTCAAATAATAAATTTGAGAGTTTATTAGAGTTACTGATAAACGAAGAAAACGATAAAGCGGAGGCTTTATTCCATGAAATCGTTGTAGAAAAATCAAGAGATATCTACGAAAATTTAGCAGACGAAGAAGTTACTGCTGAATCAAAAGACGAAGAAGTTAAAGAAACTGAAGCATCAGAAGAAGAGAAAGTAGAAGAGACTACTGAGGAAACCAAAGATGAAGAAGTAAAAGAAACTTCAGAAGAGTCTAAAGACGAACAAGTAGACGAAGTTGTTGAAATCGAAGACGAAGCAACTGAATCAGAAACTACTGAAGAAGAGTCAATCGAAGAAGTTGGTG
>Ga0222718_10002573_pt1 | contig 16187 bp, 15 predicted proteins | sample C33_27DmetaG_FD_165045 | JGI IMG/M metagenome (GOLD analysis project Ga0222718, IMG submission 165045) | Estuarine water microbial communities from San Francisco Bay, California, United States - C33_27D | ecosystem: Environmental > Aquatic > Marine > Unclassified | place: USA: California... | reverse complement strand
CAGTCTTGCTGGTTGTACGACATCTGACGATATAGAAACTATTAATCAAGATAATAGAATTACTGAACTTGAAAATAAACAACTCGAATTAGTATTATCATTAGCCGAACAAGAGCAAACTAATTCTGATTTATTGGCTTCTATTTCGTTAATTGAATCTGCTAATATGCAGGCAATAGAAGCATTGGAAGATGATTATCTTGATTCTCTGAATGAATTAGAAACTAGTTATCTAGCTGCTATGGAGGCTGCTGCTGTCGCCAATAGCCAATCTCTAGATGAAATAAATTCTACTAATGCCGCATCATATGATAATTTGTTACTAACGATGAATACCTTACAATCGAATCTTCAAGGGAGTCAGGATTCAATTAATGCCATAATACTGACTATCGATGACATGGATAGTGATGATTCAGGAGATTCGTTGGCCCAAATCTTACTATTACAACAAAATTTGCAAGATTTGCAGTTGGATTTAGAATCCTCTATAGCGAATCTTGATTCAAGATTGAATATGACAAGGGCGATGAACGATTTCTCATACCTAGATTTCCGAGGTGCACAACTGTTCAATTTCAATAATGGTTTGGGGGTACAAATGGAACCACCAATTTTCGATTTTGCAATGTTAGATAATGCTAGCTTGACATATTCCAATTTTTCTGACGCTAGCTTCGTTAACGCTAATCTAGTTGGTGCAGACGGTATCTTTTCTACATTCCATCGAACTGATTTTTCCGGTGCTCAGATGTACCAAGGGATATGGAGGCAAAGTGATTTCAGCGATGCATTATTCGTTGGTAGTCAATTAGCTTACACAGAATTTAGATATAGTGATTTGTCAGGTGCCAACTTATCGGGCGCAGTTGCGTATGGTGGCAGTGATTGGCTAATGGTCAATCTTTCAGGAGCCGACCTAACAAATGCATGGATGTATGATGTGGATCTAAGATATGCTGATCTAACTGGTGCTGACCTAACTGGTGCAAGACTTGCTTACCTAAACCCGTCATACGGACCCGCTGATATTACAGGAGTAACATGGACCAATGCAATCTGCCCAGATGGAACACATGCATCTACAGTTGGAAACACCTGTGCTAATAATCTTTGAATAAATACACGTGAGAAGGTAACATGGGTCGTCTATCTCCACTTCTGCTCGCCTTGGCATTATTGCTGAACGTGTCGAGCTTCAATGTCTCAGCAGAAGATGGAGATAGTGATGGCGATGGTTGGACAGATTACCATGAAGAGTCCTGTGGGACCGACCCACTGAACTGGCAAGATGTCCCACAAGATACCGATTCATCGGGGCTTTGTGATAGTCTTGATGCGGATGATGACAACGATGGTTGGTGGGACCATATTGAGCAAATCTGTGGTTCTGATCCACTCTTGGTGGACTCAGTGCCCAATGATTTGGATGGAGATGGAATCTGCGATACTCTAGACAAGGATTCCGATGAAGATGGTTGGAGTGATTTGGATGAACTTCTTTGCGAAACCTCTCCTGTAGACAACAGCAGTATTCCTCTAGATTTGGATGAAGACGGTAGGTGTGAATTACTCCCTATTCCTCTCCCAATTATACATGACCCAATAGATAGAAATTTATTCTTTCAACAAAATTCTATTCAAGTTGCTGTAGGGGCTTCAGCCGCAATATTTGCTATAGGTACAGTATATTCTAATGAGCCAATAAGATGGGTAATGTCGAGGAAAGTATGGTTAAGTTTCCTGCTCATGGTTGGTATGGTTCGGAAAACCAAAAATGGTGACTTTCAGAGAGGTCGTCTTTATGGATTTATTGAGAGTAACCCAGGGATTCACCTTTCGGCTCTAACTAGACTATCAGATCTAGGCAATAACCATGCTACATATCATTTGGATAGATTAGAGAAAGAAGGCCGAATTTGGTCACGGAAAGAAGGAAGATTTTTGATATTCTTTGCTGATTCCGTGCCCCAAAGTTCGGAGTTCTCTAGCTCTCAGATAGACATTAATTTCAGTAAAAATTCTGTTAAACGTTCTATCTTAATGCAATTAAATCAATCAGACTTGTTGGATCTTGCCGGGCCTAGCGGGACTGAGATATCAAATCAGATAGGAGTCTCCGCTCAAGTTCTTTCTTACCACATACGTTCACTAATTGATTGGAATATGGTCGTAAGAAAGCGAACCGGATTAAAAGTTTCTCTATACATCACCGAATTAGGAATTCAAGCTTTAACTAAAGATATAGATGAAATGTGATATTCAAATAGGATTAGTTTCCACAGCCACAACCTGGCTCTTCACAGGATGGTTCAACCTTTTTACTGTACTTTGCTTGTTTTTAATAAACATCTTTCTAGCTTTTTTCAATCCCTTGATGCCTCTATTAGCCATATTTGTTCGTTAACAATTATACTAAAGAATTTTCCCCTATTTCACATTAATGAACTATATCTACTCACTAACTTCTAACTCAGGAGTTTTCGATCTGGCTTCTTCGTCCCTCTTTTCTTTATACACGGCAGAAAAATATGCTATCATCGGTAATATTAGAAGGAGTGTAAAGCACCCTACTAAAGTTGCAAAACTGTAGATTGATTCTTGAATTGGGTCTAATTTAAATTCTGTAACTGATAATAAATTATGTGTAGTGATGGAATTGTTAACCTCAATCCCTTCCGAACTAATGAGTTCCCCTTCAGAATTTTTTAACGAAATTTTCCAAGTAATGGTCTTTGTATTGCTATCAAGTATTTCTTCAACACTTTCATTCGCAGCATCTAAGTTATCTGCTTGAAGTGAACCAAGACCTCCAATAGGAAGTTCAGTGGATACTAAACCTATCATTATGCTTTGTTCATCCAGTGAAATTTCATGGAATGACCCCTTGATACAAGTTTCTATTAAATCAACATAGTCGGGAGCGAATTCCTTGCAGTTGAAGTCTTTTTCATTTTGTCCTAGCGATGGGGTGTGATACCATTCTACACCTGATGCATCTATCACTAGAGTAGTTCCTTGAGGAGCGCCCTCAACTGTAGTATTAATCCAAGTAATAGGTTCATTTGAGATAAAATACCATTCTGAAGAGTTTTCTTCCAATTGAATTAATTCAGTATTTTGTTCTGAATTAGTAGTTTCGTACATGTAATATTCTGAATCTACTGTGTTTGAATGGACAGCATATCCAAGTATAATAATCAGTACTAAACCTAGTCCAATTAATGTTCGCAACATATTTGGATTACGCGACATTGACTTCTCCATAATCTGATGCGATGGGAGGTGGGTTTTGAATACTTGTTGTTCAATCTTACTCTATTCATCTTACTGTGACTGGGTGCTCTCTTGTCATCACGGTTAAATACAGACTCTAGGACGGGCGGTCCGCACAAAGGTGATAGTATGACGACATATTACGATGTACCGGCTGATTTGCTTATTGGTAGCCTCTCAACAGAGCTACAAGGTTTCGAGCAAATTAACCCTCCAGAATGGGCAGAATACGTAAAAACTGGTACTCACCGTGAAAGACCTCCTACTCAAGAAGATTGGTGGTTTATCCGCTCTGCAGCAGTTCTAAGAAAGGTCGGAATGAAGGGTCCTATTGGAACTAACCACATGGCTCAATTATTTGGTGGCCCAAAAGATCGCGGAGTAAAACCAACACGTGCAGCATCTGGTTCTCGCAATGTTGCTAGAACGGTTCTTCAACAATTGACTGAAGCAGGATTAATTACTAGTAAGTGGAATCCTGCTAATACTGTAAACTTTGGAAAAATACTAACTCCAGAAGGTCATGCTTTACTGGATAAAACTGCTCATTCTGTACGAGGTGCTGCTGAAGAGAAGTACCCAGGGCTTTCAAAATATTAAGGTGATTATATGGCACGTGTAAAACCATTAGCAAAGAAACTAAGACTTAACAAAGTCACAAAGCAAAACCGTCGTGTTCCAGTTTGGGTTATGCTAAGAACTAACAGGAACGTTACTAGCCACCCTAAGAGGCATATGTGGCGCCGTTCTAAATTACAGAGGTGAGTTATATGGCAGAAGTAAGAGAGATGACAATTCCACTAAGAGCAGCATGGTCAGTTCCTAGGACTCGCAGAGCTAATCGTGCAATGGCTCAAATTAAGAAACATGTATCACAACACATGAAGAAGACTGAAGAAGAAGAAATATGGATCGATGAATCTGTTAATCACGTTATTTGGTCTCGTGGTATGCAAAACCCGCCAAGAAAAATTCGTGTTCAAGTTACTAGAGAGGAAGGTTTTCCTCTAGAAGTTAAATTGTTGGAGGACTGAAAATGGGCAATATTAGACCATCATTCATTAAAATCAGAGCATTGCGATTAGTTGAATTATATCCTGATGTCTTCAATAATGATTTTGAAAATAATAAGCACTTTGTTTCCGAATATACAGATGTATCTAACAAACGTATGAGAAACTGGATTGCTGGTTACATTACAAGGTATCAACAGCGTAGAGTTGATTAGAGAAGTATTATTCAATCACTTCCTTAGGGATATTTGATTCACATGGGTGAGATGCTTGATGTACCCCCTCCTGATTATTCACATAGAGTTTCAATCATACTAGTTAGGCCACAATTTGATGGAAACATTGGCGCAGTTGCTCGTTCAATGATGAACTTTGGTTTCTTTGATTTGAGGATTGTTGGTAGAGATCCTATTTGGTCTGAGGAAGTTCGTAATAGAGCTAAACATGCCCAATCAGTATTAGATAATGCAAAATTCTTCGATGATATTGAATCTGCTGTTTCCGATACTAGCCTAGTTGTAGGGACATCAGGTAAAAGGGAAAAAGGTAGTAAAATATCTTTCAGACATTTCTTGGAGCCTGAAGATTTGCCCGAGATGCTAAATAATTTAGATGGAAATATTTCGATTGTATTCGGCCCTGAAGGAAAAGGTCTACTTAATAGTGAATTGCGCATTTGTGATTTACTAATCACTATCCCTACATGGCCAGGTTACCCAATAATGAATCTCAGTCATGCAGTTACAATAATTTGCTATGCCTGGTATAAATCAAAAAGTTCAGGGGCTCAAACATCTATCGATGCTAATCTTCTCTCTCCCGAACTAAAAAATGTCCTCAGACGAGAAATTACAATGTTATCTGAGATTATTCCAACAATTGATTTTAGAAGATCTGGAATCGAGGAGACTCTTCACAGAGTAATTATGAGAGGACTACCGAAAGATGATGAAATTCATCGATTATTAGGAGTTCTTCATACTACTAATATTGCGTTTGAATATTTTTCTAAGAATCCTGAAATATGGGAAGAGATTATCTCAGATAAATCCTAATTTTTTTTCCAAGATGCCCAAGATTTCGGAGTTTCTCTTACATTCATGGCTAGTAATTTAATTTTTTGATCATATTTAGATTCGATATGAGGTTCAACTAGTTCAAATGCCCATTTTGCTAGATTTTCTGCTGTAGGGATAAATGGTACTATTAGTGTTCTATGATCATCTCCTAAAACTTCGAGTGCTTGAATTGCTGAATGATCTTTTTCATAAACAATAAATGAATGATCTACCACGTCATGGATGTACTTATCTAATATTTCAGAAATATCTGAAAAGTCCATCAACATTCCTTCATCAGAAACTCCACTAGTTTGAATTATATCCCCTTCTATTACTGCTTCCCATCTATATCTATGACCATGCATGTGTTTGCATTTACTCTTATGATTAGGAACTCTATGCCCTGTATCTGTTTCTACAAATCTCTTAATTATTGTTGTCATATTCATTCCTCCTTAAAATCTAATGAAGCAGAATTAATACAGTATCTTTTACCGCCCTTATGAATTGGTCCATCATTAAAAATATGGCCTAAATGGGCATCACAGTATGAACACTTGACTTCTACTCTATACATTCCATGGCTTCTATCTTCGACTTGCTCTATATTTGCACCTTCATCCTCTGAAAAAAATGATGGCCATCCACAACCAGAATCATACTTCATTTCAGATGTAAATAATTTTTTACCGCAACAAATACAGAGATATTCACCCTCTCTTTTTTCATCCCAATATTGTCCAGTAAATGGGTGTTCTGTAGCGCTATTTCTAGTGACATCATATTGTATTTCAGTTAATCTATTTCTATAATCTTCATCTTTATATTTTTTTTCGCTTTTCAAAGCATTTTTCAAAACATTATTCCAAGAATCAGCATATTCAATGGGATCTCTCAGTCCTAATTTATGAAATGCCAATATTCTTTCAATGTCTGATCCACTCTTCCCAGAGCTTCTACCTTTAGAGTCAGGATTATAAGACGTAATTGTGTTTGAAAATATTGTGTCAAAGTCAACTTCTATATCTTCACATGATTTGATTGCATCATTAAGTATTGTCACTTTATCACCATTAATGAATGGAAGATAAAATTCTACTCTCTCTGAATCCCAATTACCAGTTCTAAAAGAAGCCTCTAAGTCACGATAAAACTCCGGTCTACAATCTGGATATATTGCATGATCACCACTATGGACTCCCAAGGTTATTTTCACATCAGTATCTTCTTCTGCAACTATAGATAAGGCATATCCATAGATAATTGATGAAAATATAGCATTTCTATTAGGAACTACAGTGCTCTTCATTTGACTTTCTTCGTAGTAACCCTCTGGGACAGTAATTTCATCCTTGGTCAAAGATGAGTGAAATAATGACATCGCTGACGACAGATCTACAATTTTATGAGTTATTGTATATCCTTTTTCCTTTAAGTAGGCTATGTTCTTAATGGCCATTTCTAACTCAATTATATGTTTTTGACCATAATTAAATGAAACACAATCTATCTTGTAACCTTCATTTATCAAACGAATGAGCACACTTGTAGAGTCCATCCCTCCGCTAAATGACATTACAGCTCTCATTATTCAACCCCCATCCATTTATGGGTTTGTAATGAAAGTCGCCATTCAGGATTGGATCGAACCTTTTCAAAAGTGCTGTGGAAATTCATCCCATTCCATTCCGTACTTTGTCCTTCATCATACAGAGGCTGTAAGAAAAGATGTTCAAAACCTTCTTTTAGTTCATCATACATTGATAAATCCTGACCTAGGTAAACGACCTTTAATTCATCACCAATCGTTTGTTTAATTTTCAGATTTTTATATTCTTGATCTTTGGGACTAACACAAATCCAATCAATTATTCCGGTAGGTATAGGTATAGTTCCATTTGTCTCTATACTAAGATAGTAACCCAGTGGTTTCAAACATGCTGATAAAGTAACTAAATCTTGTAATGCTGGTTCTCCACCTGTAAATATTATTCTATCACAGTCATATTTTGATAATTCGTTTACAACCTCTCCTATACTCATATCTGTCCAAATATCGAAATCAGTATCACACCATGCGCACCTGAGATTGCATCCTCCAAATCTAATAAATATTGATGAAATACCTGCGTGGTAACCTTCTCCTTGAACGCTATGAAAAATCTCTACTATTGGGTATAATTTTTCAAAATCCATGTTTTGATTGAGAATAGTCATATTTTCACCATCTAATTATTTTTATTATTTATGAGTTGTAATAATTCCACTCTTGCTTCGGATTTTTCGAAGAAAACTCCTTTCATAGTACTAGTAGTCATTACAGAATTCTGCTTCTTTACGCCACGGCATTGCATACAACCATGTTTCGCCTCAATGATGACTGCACACCCAAGAGGATGTAATACTCTCTCTAAATCATCTGCAATAGACTTAGTAATTCGTTCCTGATTTTGTAGCCTTAAAGAATGTAATTCCACCAATCTAGCTAACTTACTTATCCCTACGATTTTTTCTACAGGGATATATGCTACATGAGCAGATCCATTAAATGGTAGCATGTGATGTTCGCATGTCGAGTGAAACTCAATATCTCTCAATAACACTATGCCATCATACCCTTCTGCATTAAATGTAGCATCTAATAGTTCATCAGCATCAATAGTATAACCTTGATAAAGTTCCTCATATGCTTCTATTACTCTTTTAGGAGTATCTAAAAGCCCTTCTCTTAGAGGCCCATCGATCTTCTCAATATATCTGACTAATGTTTCAATTGCATTGCGTGCATCTTCTTTATTTGGTAATGTCCTGGTCATTTAGTCATCTCCTTCCGTGAAATTCATCTATAGAATCTAGTTGATCTAACATTTTTCTACAAGCAGTCCTTACAGCATCAGCCATCGAAATAAATTTTCTTTCATCCCCAACATGTGTTTTTAGATCATTCAATAATTCTGATGGTATGTCCAAACTTATTTTAGGCATAATGTTCCTATCAAAGAAGCACTTATAAGTATTCTTTGAGTATTACTCTGGTAATACTTACTTATTGTTTCTATTTTGGCATTAACGCTCTATTAATCCAAGTTAAATTGTGTTCTTTCATCTCTTTGAATAATGATTGAACATTTGCCCTATGGTCTGTAAGTTCTGAATTACTTAGTTTATCCTTTTCAAAACGATCTAATTGTTTATGTTTATCTATTAAATATTGTCTTGCTGCGATAAGAGCTATCTTTCCATCAGAATCATCATCTAATTCTAACCATTTTCTATCTATTTCGTCGTTCCAACCCCAACGCATTTCTCTAAAATGACTTTTTCCCTCTTCGTCCTTATCGATAAAGTCATCTCCAATCGTTCTTATTATTTCAAGAGGGTCTTCTTTATCTAGAATTGATTTGTAAGCGATTTCATAAGGTAATTTGGGAAAAACCTCTGTGATAATTAAACTATTATCCTCGACTTTTTCTATTTCTATTTCTATTTCAATAATCTCAGGTTTCCTTTCTTCTTTAACAATCGTTTTTCCCGATTTATCAATTTCTTTCGATCCATTTTCCGTAGTTCTCTCGTCTTTTCCCTCGGTCATAGCCTGCTCTATCAAAGCAGCCACCCTATTACTCTGGGCATTAGTTTCTTTAACTACGGCCGCCTTTTTCTGTATTTTCTTTTCAGGCCTACTTTTATTTATCTTAGAGTCTAAATTTTGTTTAGGAACTATTTCTTTATTGTTTACTTCATCATTATCAACATCTGTATTTAAGATATTTTCATTAGATACATTTTTGTCATTAATTTCAGATATCACTTTCCCGAGCCATGAACTATTTTTAGTATCGAAAATATTTCTTTCAATTAAACGCAAATACTTAAGAAAATTATGAATATTTTCTTCATCTACGAAATTTTGAGCATCGTAACCTTCCGAATACCATGGTGTTGCGAGCAGAGATTCATTCTCCGTTTTCTCTCTTTCCATACCAGATTTATGAAATTCTCCACTAATTGAAACCCCTCCAATAGTTAAATTCTGATCCAAACTAATTAGATTGTTTTCTAAATTAGCATGGTTTTTTCTCCCCTCCTCACTCCTTAAATCAGTTTTCGCGTTTTTTCTCTCTTTTTTCCAAAACGTTTTAGGGTGGTAAGAGTATTGTTCTAGTCCTTTGGAATTGAGGCCTATATCTTCAAACAGATATGATATTGTCTCTATATGAATCGTCCATACGAAATCAAAGGTTTTTTTAAATTTCAAAATTTCTTTTCGTCCGATGAATTCGCCGAAACACGAATAAAAGAATGCAATCATCCTAAATCTATCAATCATGTTTTTCTTTTTATCACTCATGAAACTGTTATCTTGCCTGAGTTCTTTTTCAAAATGAATAATAGTAACATAGGTCAGAGATAAAATGTTGAATAGCACTTCATCATTTATTTCTTGAGTCCCCTCATCTTTGTCAGTCACAGTAATGACAGAGCAGAAGAAACTGAATGTCGCAATATAATTATATTCAGAATTACTGCTAAAATTCTTAATGGATTTTTTATAAATATAATAATTATAATATGCCATTAAGTAAAACATATTTTCTTTTGTGCTCCCTTTGTTATTTACCAAATTTCTAATTAATAACATCCACAAGGTTGTATTTATTCCAACCATTCCGTTATAATTCATTTCAAACGGATGTCTGTTATCAGTGAATAATTCTCTTAAAAATATCTTTTCTTCTAGCTTTGATTTTAAGATGGAATTTTTACTAGTACGCCAATCTTTTTCATTAACAAAAGATTTAATTTTTTGTCGTCCGATACTAGGAAATAATTTTTCAACCACTTTCTTTTCGTTACCTTTTAGCGGCATTTTCTCATAATAACTGAACATCCATATTAGTCCCTTATCTTCCAATAAAATTTCTAATAAATCTTCAATATCGCGTTCATCTTTATCATCATAATTTTTAAGTAAAAGATTTAAACCTAATTCATAATCTTGATTTTCTATCAGTTTTTTCGCTGCTTCCCTCCATTCGCCTAGTTTCTTTAAGGCCTGTATTTGATCATTAAGATTACCACTTTTTCTTGATTTTTCTAATTGTAACTTTCTTTTTTGTTCCTCATTTGCGTACTTCATTTGCTTTATTTGATCAATCTGTGAATTAGGAAGTTGATCAATATCAACTTCAAGATATTTACACACTTTTGTTTTCCATCTACTATCTCCCGAATACATTGAATACAATATTGAGAAGTACTTTTCCTCATCTTTTAGTAAATTTTCTATGGAGTCAAAGAAATCTTCATTAGAGTTTATCTTTAATGCAATTATGCATACTTCACGATAATTTTTAACTTCTCGATAGAGTTTAATTGATTTCTCTAATTCGTCAACTTCTCGAAATAGTTTAGCAGACTTTCGTAGATTCTGAACTCTTTTTATCTTATCCCTTTCTGCTAATCCGATTTTTTCATAACGATATGCTTTGATCTTTTTAGCACCCTTTTTATCACCAACATACTGGCAAAGCTTTGCCTTTCTCCCAAGAATTTCTATGCTACTATTTTCATCTAATATATTGTTTAAACAGTCATTTGCTTTAATATAAAGTTCTAATTTTAATTTTTTATCTTCAGTTTTATCTCCTGCATCTTTAAATTTAGTTGAAGCTTTATCATAATTTTCTGCATTGAGGTTGCCCTCACCCTCACACCTAAATCTTTCATTATCTAAACCAATCTGTCGATACGCTTCTGCTGCAAGATCCCATCTTCCCGCATCTTCAAATTCTTTTGCTTTATCTACATACTGTAATACATCGTACTCATCTTTTGTAAAACTCTCCAAAACGTCCCCATTATCTTTAGAAAAAAATTCGGATTTAGTCTCAAAATATCCCAATCCTGAAAGTATATCTTTTTTGTTTTTACCCTCATCATTTGGTCCGATTAGTGCTAATTGATATCGTGCCCGAGTTATCCCGACAAATATATGTCGAAGTTCTAAAGCAATAGATTCTGGGTCATTAATTATACTTCCTTTTTTATGATGATAAAATTTATCCAATATACGTGAAGAACCTGAACAAGGGTCCCAAATAATGACATTTTCATATTCTAAACCTTTACACCCCGGTATTGTCATAACATTTGGATTTTTTACTCCCTCTTTCTTTTGTTCTGATGAAGCTAATTTCTCACTTAATCTCCCTACATCATCCTCATTTCTTACTAATAACGGGCAAAATACACTCGGAAGGCTCAGTTTTATTAATTTTTCAATAAGTTTTTCTTCAGATAATCGTATTATTGAAGGATGTGTGCCCTTTTCTAATCCTTTAGCACGTTGTCGTATTGTAGTTCTTGTTTCACTCATAACATCTTCGTGTTCATCAAGAATGAAGTTCGCGGCTTTTACTAAATACGGGGTTGAGCGATAATTCGTATCCATCCGATAATGGTCTTGGGCTTTAGATGAATCTAATTTTTCGTATATCTGGAAACGTAAATCATCCCATCTAAAAGCGCTGGGGTAGACAGATTGTGATGTGTCTCCCGCGACTTCAAATTTCTTTTTTCCTTCTAGTAAATCTAGCATTATTGCTATCTGCAATTCAGTTAAATCTTGGACCTCATCTATGAATATCGCTTGATATTTCTTAGACTTTTCCCTTAATAAATTTTGAGTATATTTAGCCTGTTCTTGATCAATCCACCCTCCATTTGATCTTTTATATTTCCCTCCAAATTTTTCCAGTTTTTTCTTAAAAGATTGTATCTCCTCATAAACTTCTCTTCTCTGCTTTGTTTTATCTTTGTTTTCTTTTTCCTGCATCCCACGATCTCTTGAAATTTTTTCATAGTCACTCCACGATAATTCATTATAATCTAGTTCTGCTTCTTGATTTATCCCGTGGCCTAATAGAACCCCTCTATATTCTTCCCATAAAACACTTTGATTACTCGTGTCCTTAGTTTTTCCTTGATTTATTTTTACAAACACGTCATAGGTAATTTTTCGGTCTGGTTTAAATTTCGTTCGCTGCCTATATTCTGAATCTGATAAAATATCAGTTTTCGAAGAATGTATTTGCATTAATTCTTCTTTTCTCTCAATTTGATTTTTTAATTTTTCTAATATTGGTGCATTTTCTAATTCTTTATTTTTGAATTCTTTTTTCAGTCCAGGTAATTTTTCATTATTTTTCTTATTTTCAAATTTCCGATCTTCTATCTCCCTTCTCAATTTCCCAATATTATGTTCATTAGAATTAAAAATCATCCTTTCTTTATCTTTCTTTTTCTTGAGTTCAGCGAGTCCCCCTTGGTCTTTCTTTTTTAATGCAATATTAATATAATTTCGGCTTTCCATTTTACTCTTGAAACGCTTCCATTCCTTGCTTGCACTGTTCATCGAACGCTTTAGTTCCGGACCGATTTCTTTACGCTCCTCAATCTTTCGTTCCAATTTAGCTATTTTGGAATCATAATTTTCTATATTTTTCTCTATTTTAATTATATCTCTATTAAAAATTCTCTGAGATTCCTCTATTCCATTTAATTCCTCACGCATCTTTCCAATATTTTCTATGTATGCTTTGAGTAAATCTTCTCTCAAATGCTCTTTTTCTATATTTCTATACCAAGTTTCAACATCTATAACCGCTAAATCTATGAAACTCCAATCTTCTTCTTTGACTCTTTTTTTCAATCTGGCTTTAACTGACTTGGCTAATTGTTTGTTATGTGTAAGGAAAAGAACTTTTTCTTTCCAATCATTTAATTTGATAAAAATCAGAAATCTTTCTTCAATAAGGGTAGTCTTCCCTGTACCAGCAACACCTTCTAGTATGAATATTGCTTGATCCTTTCCTAATAATTTTCTTTGTTCTTCTTTAAGCGAAATTTTTGTCCGAAAATCCCCCTTTTCAAAAAAGGTTTCTTTCATTTCCTTCTCATTCATTATTTCATCGATATCAAATGCTTCCCAAATACATGCATCTTGAATTACTTGGTGCAGCGTATCTTCAGACCAGGCATCTTCCTCTGGCTCAAAGCGATTTTTGACTTCATTTAGAAAATCATCAAATATTCTCTTACTTTCTTTTTTTCCTAATTCTATCCATTCATCTTTTTCTTTTTTTCCGAGCGAATTATATTTCTCTTCTTCAATTATCAAGCCTTCTTTGTTTCTATAATGCACTAAGCATAACTCATCCATCAGGTCTGATTCTGGTGCAGATGATATTAAATCTGTTTTTTTAGCATGAACTAGATGATCTACACTATGCAATGCTTTTCGATTTAGATGATCATGGTCAGCCACGTCATATATGTATAATCCTCTTATATCATCTGCAAATATGATATGGTAAAGCAGCCTTAGGTCTTTCTCAATACGTATTTCATAAACTGGTACTTCAACTCCTCTCAAGGCTTTTGCTTTACCCAAAACAGGTCTACCATCTATACTCTTTTTAACCCCATCTCCTAGTTTCCCTATAGTACCCCAGACCATTTCTTGCTGTTTTTTCTCAGCCCTCGCCCACCATTTTTTAAATCGGGGAGCAAACGAGAATTTTACCACCGTCATACTTAATCTCTAAAGCAGCGTCGCTTATCAAAATTATTATACGAATCAAAAATGGAATGTTAGATTGTTCTATACGATTCTATAATTCCATTTAAGTCTGGATATTTTTTATCTAATGCCTTTGTTCTTTCTAATAATGTATTTAGTAAAGAATGAATTTCTAAATCTGTAATGCCTTGTTCTAGTAGGCTAGATATCACAGAGAGTCCTCCTTGAATTAATCCTGACTCTAAGTATGCATCATTAGAAATTCTATGTGCATCTCTCATTAATTCCAATGTATTAGATATATAATTAACTTCTATATTCACTATATCGCTTGTAATAGTTTCTTTTTCAGAGCACATTCTGATCAATCTTGATATCAAGTCAAGCATAATCTTTGCACACCACTTATGGCTATATATCCATCCTCTGAACAAGTTCGACAAGAACACCCCCAGTCGATTCAGGATGGACAAAAGCGATTTTATGTCCACCTGCACCTTCTGTAGATTTTTTATTTATCATGCGTACACCTTTTTCCATTAAATTTATTATTAATTCATCTAAATCTACTACTGTGATTGCTAACTGCTGAATCCCCTCTCCTCTTTTAGAAATAAACTTAGCAATAGGTGAATTTTCAGATAAGGCTTCTATGAGTTCTACTTTAGAATGAGTTTTCTCTCCATTTTCATCAATACCATAAAACATTCTAATTTTCACATCTTGTTCCAAATTTACATCGTCGGTACCATGTTTCATCCCGATTAACTTCCAAAATTCGGAAGCATGTTCTATATCTTCTGTCGCAATACCAATATGATCTATTCTACTCATTCTAAACACCACTCGGAGAGACCCAGGTCCCAAAAACTTCTCTCATAATTCCATTGACTTCTCCTACAGTAGCACCACTCTTTAGTGATTCAATGAGTGATGGCATTATATTCTCCGTTCCTTGACATACAACTCTTAGTTCATTCAATTTTTTCGAGACCTCATCTTGGTTCCTTCTTTTCTTAAAATTGATTAGTTTTGTAATCTGTATATTTTCATTCCCTGAATCAATTTTCATCGCTGATTTCAATTCTTCATCATCCTCAATATTACTATTAACACCAACAACTAAAATATTATTTTCTTCTATGTCTTTGATCTCTTTCCATGCACTTTCATGTATCATTTTTTGCTGAAAACCTAACTTCAGGCAGTCTAAAACGCCACCTTTATCTTCAATTTCAATTATTAAATTACGAGCTTTTTCTTTAATTGATGCAGTTAATTCTTCTACATGATATGATCCAGCCAAGGGGTCGACAACGTCAGCCACACCCGTTTCACTAGCAATTATTTGTTGAGTCCTCAAAGCTATCTTAACAGATTCATTTGTTGGTAATCCAATAGCCTCATCGTAGCTATTAGTATGGAGTGATTGCGTACCTCCAAGTACTGCGGATAGAGCCTGATAAGATACTCTTACTGCGTTATTCATCGGTTGTTGTGCAGTTAACGTGACACCAGCTGTCTGAGTATGGAATCTCAATTGAGATGATTTAGGATTTTTGGGCTTGAATCTTTCATTAATTAATTCATACCAAAGTTCCCTTGCAGCTCTAAATTTGGATATCTCCTCAAAAAAATCATTATGACAACCAAAAAAGAATGACATTCTTGGCGCAAAGTCATCAATTTCCAGACCTGATTTAACAGCTTCTTGCGCATAAAATATACCATTTGCTAACGTCAGTGCTACTTCCTCCACTGCCGTAGAACCTGCTTCTCGAATATGGTATCCACTCACAGATATTGTATTCCATTTAGGTACGTTTTCGTTACACCATTCAAATAAATCTGTTGTTAGTCTGATTGATTCCTTTGGAGGATAAATATACAATCCCCTAGCAATATATTCCTTCAAAATATCATTTTGTACTGTCCCTCTTAAAGAATTTCTTTGAACTCCTTGATTGTCAGCTGTTGCTACATACAATGCCAATAATGTTGTTGCAGGTGCGTTAATTGTCATTGAAGTTGAAACCTTACCTAAATCGATACCTGAAAATAGTACTTCCATATCCTCCAGTGTATCTATCGGGACACCAACTTTGCCAACTTCTCCCAATGAGTCTTCATCATCTGAATCTAACCCTAACTGTGTAGGTAAATCAAATGCTACTGATAGCCCAGTCTGTCCTGAATCTAACAATAGCTTGAATCTCTCATTCGTCTCCTTTGCAGTAGAAAAACCTGCATATT
>Ga0222718_10002572_pt1 | contig 16191 bp, 12 predicted proteins | sample C33_27DmetaG_FD_165045 | JGI IMG/M metagenome (GOLD analysis project Ga0222718, IMG submission 165045) | Estuarine water microbial communities from San Francisco Bay, California, United States - C33_27D | ecosystem: Environmental > Aquatic > Marine > Unclassified | place: USA: California... | reverse complement strand
TTGAACGACGGTCGTGTTCATTGTTCCAAGCACTACTTTGAACCCACCAATTACTGCCGCAATGAATATTGCGAATTCAATTACATCGATTTGGGCGAACACTAGCTGCGCGGCTCCAAGACCGATTCCAGAAACGATTAGGTAGAGAGCTGGGCGAACTCGCTTTCCTATTAGCGTGATTGCTGTGGTGGCTGTAAGGCCGCCGATACCTGCGCCAAGCAAGAGTTTGCCGCCGACATCTAGACCCGTTTCGTATATTTCGTCTGCGAATACAGGTAGGAGCGTGTCGAATGACGATCCGAAAAGTCCCATAGTGATTCCGAGCAGAATGACCGATGAGATAGATCGTTGCTTCTTCAAGTAAGTGAAGCCTTGTAGCAGTCCTTCGAGTGCTGTCCGGCTTGTAGAAGTTACTTTGTGGCCGGTGGTTTTCATCATCATCAGCGTGCCGACTGTTAGAACGTATGAGGTGCCGATGATGTAGAACAGACCTTCGTAGCCCCAGCTCGAAACAAGAGGTTCGATTAGAACTGGACCAACAATTGCGGCCGCGCCGAACACGATCGAATAGAGGGCTATCGCTCCGGCTAAATGCTCTTTTGGAACTATCGTGGCTACCATCGCCGAGCGTGACGGAATGTCGAACGCGAGAAGTGTTCCTGTAACAGCAGAGATTGCGAGAATGTGCCAGGGTTCGATCGCGCCGCTTTGGATCAACACTCCGGTGCCGAGTGTTGCAGCTGCGAACATGAATCTGGTGAAGCGAACGATCTTTAGTCGATTGAATCGATCCGCCAGTACACCGCCCCACATCGAAAATATCAACACCGGGAGCAAGTTGGCCGTAGCCACTAGCCCGAGCATTAGTTCAGAGCCAGTGAGCGAACGCATCAGGAAAAGACGACCGTATACGAGCGACCACATTCCGATATTAGAGAATGCCGCGGCTATCCAGAACAGTCGATATTCGCGATATCTAAATGCTGAATAACTGGTTCCGGAGAGCAGCCCGATCTTCACTAAGCAACCAGCCTTTTGCTCAGCGAATGTTCAGATCGAGAAGTTCGTAGGTTAGTTTCGCTAATTACGATGGCCCGAGGGGTGTGCCGAGCTTATCGAGCAGTCCGCCGCCTAGAACATGGATGTGTAGATGGTCGACTATCTGGCCGGCGTCTACACCCTGGTTCATCGCCAGTCGGTAGCCACCTTCTGAAATGCCAGTTTGACGAGCTACTCTCGCACCGACTCGCATTAGGTGACCCAGAAGCTGTTCGTGTTGTTCTGTGGCACCGGTTAGGTACGTTACGTGATCTCTAGGGACGATCAGGACGTGAACATTCGCGACAGGGTTAATGTCGTTGAACGCCATGCATTGATCGTCGGAGTAAATTTCGGTCGATGGCATATCACCATGAACGATGTTGCAAAACAGGCAATCCTGCTGCCTTAGCTGGTTCTTCTCTTCTTCTGCGGTCCACCACATAAGTATTTTTTCCTTACAGACCCATTGCGTTCGCTAATTTTTCTTTGTGAAACGCTGAGTCACCGTAGTCAGTCTTCCACGCTAGTGCCCTGCGAGTATAAAGGTGCAGGTCATGTTCCCACGTGAAACCGATGGCACCGTGACACTGGTGAGCAGTCCAACAAAGCGCGGCTATTTTGTCGCTTGCTGCGATTTTCGCCTGAGCAGCGGTGTCAACGGAATATCCTTCGCGTGAGAAACTCCATGCCGCCGAGTGAACCAAGTGATTCACCTGCTTGGCTGCAATTGCCATGTCTGCAAGGTGATGCTGAACTGCCTGGAAGCTTCCTACTGGCACACCGAACTGTTCTCGATTCGCTGTGTACTCGACTGTTGCATCGACAACGGCTCTGCCTAGACCGGCGAGTTGGGCTGAACGGGCAACTCCACCGGCTGCGATTAGTTCTTCGGCTGCTTTGAGCGCTTGATCGCCAGTCGCCACGATGTTGGTTTCTGCAACCTCCAGTTCGTTGAAGGCTAAGGAAGATACCGGCACACCAGACGAGTGTTTTAACGGCGTTTGCTCTACTCCGTCGGCTTTCCATATTGGAACAACGACCAAAGCTGGTTCGCCGTCGTCGGTTCGCACAAGAGTCAGAGCGTGGGTTGCCTGCTCGGCGAACGCTACGAACCGTTTTTCGCCGGTGATAACAAGATTTGAACCTGAACGTGTGGCGGCGAGTTTGGTCGATTCAGGATCCCACGACGCATCACGTTCGACGATCGCTGGCGTGATCAGCACTTCGCCTTCAGCGACTTTTGGCAGTAGATCGGACTTGATCGAATCTGATGCGAATCGTTCGATGATCCATGAGCTGATAGACGATTCGACTATTGGCGTTGGGGCAAGTTTTGCGCCGAGTTCTTCGAGCAACACTGCGAGGTCGCTGAAAGTGAGTTCTGCTCCACCGTGCTCTTCAGGAATTGTTAAAGATGGCCATCCGAGTTCAACGACGTCTTTCCAGAGTTCTGCGATGGCATCAGAATCGCCATCGGCAACCGCTCTAACGACCGCAGGGTCAGATTTTTCTTCAAGGAATTCCCGTGCTGATGCCTTGATGAGTTCTTGTGTTTCTGTGAGTCCGAAGTCCAAATTTTTTCCTACTTGCCCATATCTATTTGCGAGGTAGCCCGAGACCACGTTGGGCGATGATGTTCTTTTGGATTTCGTTCGTGCCGGCGAGGATTGGGCCAGATGTGTAGAACATACGCATCTTGAAGAATCGGCCTTGCAGTTCGGCTTGGTCTGATCCCGGTTCGAGCACGCCGTACATGCCTAGTAAGTCGACTCCGTAGTCGAGAACTTTTAAATAAACCTTTGATGCTGCAACCTTGCTCATCGAAGCTTCCGACGAAGGTATTTCGCCTTTGCCCTGTCGATATGAAACGTCGTAGCACATGAGTCGGGCGGCTTCGGCTTCCATGTGAAGTTCGGCTAGCTTTACTCTCACGGATGGATCGGATTTAGCAGCGCTTACTTCGGCTGTATCGCTGTTCACATAATCGACTAACTCTTCTAGTGCTGCCCTTGCCCATGCTGCGTAATCGATGCCTGATCGTTCGAAATTGAGAACTGTCATTCCTGCTCGCCAGCCATCGTTTAGATCGCCGACTAGGTTGGTTTTCGGAACCCGTACTTGATCGAAAACGACTTGGTTGAAGCTGTGAACTCCGGCCATGTTTACGATTGGTTGAACTTCGACACCTGGCGATTTCATATCGACGAGGATTAACGAAATTCCCTTGTGGGGCCGTGCCTCGGGATCGGTGCGAACGAGCATGAACATCATGTCGGCACGGTGGGCGAGTGATGTCCATATTTTCGCGCCTGTGACTATGAAGTCGTCGCCATCTTCAATCGCTTTGGTTTGAAGCGATGCGAGATCTGATCCCGAGTTGGGTTCTGAGTAGCCCTGGCACCATTGGATATCGCCATTCGCGATTGCCCCTAGATGTGTTTTCTTCTGCTCTTCAGTTCCGAATCGCATCAGAGTTGGACCGAACATTCGAGTGCCGAATCGGTCGTGACCCGGTGCTCGTCGATACGCCATTTCTTCGGCGAAAATCGTGTTCATCATCGGAGATGAGTCGGCGCCGCCGTATTCTTTAGGCCAGCTCATAACGAGCCAACCTCGTTCGGCGAGACCCTTCTTGATCGACTGGTTGAGTTCCCAGTGATCATCAAGCGATTCGTCGGCAGGGCCATGCCAATCGTCGGGCAGCACATCATCAAGGAATGCGCTTAGTTGGCTTTTGAAATTTGTCTCTTCAGCAGTGAACTCGAAACGCAATATGTGAATCCCTGATGTTGATCAGGACTTTCGGTGCGTCAGCTTCTGACTGAGAGGCACGTAACGGTTTTTACGATGCCCGGGATGCCGTGCATCCCGTCGCTGATCAGATCGCCAATGCTTGGGAGATCGTCAGCTTCTGCTACTGCGATGATGTCGAATGGCCCTGTGACCGTATCGACAGTTTTCATCATGTCCATCTCTTTTAGGGCGCTTGAAACTTCGCTGGTAGTTCCAACAGACGTTTCAATGAGAATGTATGCACGCGTAGCCAATTGATCTCTCCGTTGATCAGTGGGGCAATCCTATTCGTGATTGAACAGGAGTGTCAAAGTGAAGTTCCACTGATAAACCGCACAGCCTGTGATGTTTTGGGATCGGCAGGCTGGGTTTCTTTTACGTAAGCAGGTGGCTTACATAGGTACTTCAAGTCGGCGTACCGCTGCTGACGGTCGAGACTCGAAGTATGTTGAGTTGTATGTACCAGTTCTGCGGTCGGTTTGAGCGGCTTTCGCAGCTTCAAACGTTAGCCGCTGAGCTTGGGCCGGCTGTTCTGAGCGGGCCGGCACTGGACCAGAATCAGCGAGCCGACGTGGTGCCAGTCCCTGCGAAGGTCGTGGCGACTGTTCTTCAGCCAGTAGAGTCCGAATTTTGTCGTTGTCGCTTTTGTCAGCTTCGAATTGGAAATTCGAGCTAACAGCCAGCAGTGTGAGAATGGTGACTGATGCGCCGCGAGGAGCGTACATCCCTGTCTCCCACTCACTGATCGTCTGCTGCCGAATACCAATTTCTCGGGAGAGCGCAGTTTGTGAAAGTCCAAGATGGGTACGCAGAGCACGGATGTTATCTGCCTGCCACTTGAAGTCGGTTGGAGGTGCTTGTCTTGTCAACATGTTTAGCAAGCTACGCCGGTTTTTTTATCGAGCCCTAGCGTTTTTTTTACGCATTTACCGATTTTTACGAATATTTAATAATTCGTTTCGTAACGCTGAGGTAGCAACACGCTAGCGACTACCGTTCGGGTAGGTGCAAGTTGAGGAATGACAATTTTTGCCAATCAGCAGGTGGGTTGAGAATCTGCCGGTGAAAGATTTGAGACGTTTAGTCGAACTTGAGCATTTTCTCGAAGTGGTCTGCGTCTTCGAATGGCCCGACGATCGAGAGAACCAAGTTCTCTTCTTTGATCACTCGGTTGGCAGCTCGCTTGATGTCTTCCATGGTGACTCCGGCGATCTTCTCAAGGATTTCGTCGACGGTTTCAACCTTGTTCTTCAGGAGTTCTTGAATTCCCAAGAAGCTAGAAACAGCTCGGCTTTCTTCCATGCGGAGCATCATTCGACCCTTGGTGAGTTCGAGTGCCTGTTTCCACTCTGCTTCAGTTACACCTTCACGTATTTTGCCTAGTTCGTGGAGGATGACCGGAATTGCTTCGTCGATACGAGCAGGGTCGATTCCCGATTCGACAACGAATGCTCCGCAATCGCTGAAGAAGTGAGCACCGCTGTGGATGTCGTAGGCGAGCCCGCGTTGTTCACGAACTTCTTCGAACAGGCGACTGCTCATGGTTTCGCCCAGAATTACAGACATGATAGAAAGTGCGTGACGGTCGGGGTCGTCACTTGAGAATCCTTCCAATCCAAATGCGATGTGCGCCTGTTCGGTTGGTCGGTGTTCTAGAGACACTCGTTTAGTAACGGGTTTTGGCTCGTACGGGTACATAGGGAGGATTTCTCCATCGTGTAGCCCTCCGAGTAGTTCTGTGATTTGTTCAACGACTTCGGAATGTTCGATGTTTCCGGCGACTGCGACCACAGTGTTGGACCCCACGTACTGGGTTTCGAGATATTCGAGCATCTGCTCTCGTGAGATGGCTCCGACCGATTCGACTGATCCTGCGATGTCTCGACCCATCGGCTGATCAGGCCAGAGCAAATCGTCGAGGAGCATCGATACACGGGCACCCGGTGAGTCGTAGGAAGCGCGTATCTCTTCGTAAACAACCTGCTTCTCTTTGGCGATGTCTTCGTCTTTAAAGAAAGAGTTCAGTGTCATGTCGGAAAGTAGGTCAATACTTTCGCGGTAGTTCGGCTGTGCCACTCGGCAGTAGTAGCCAGTTACCTCTCTGTCGGTGAATGCATTGATCATTCCGCCAACGCCTTCGACTACTTCTGAAATCTGTCGTGGGGTGGGGCGAGTTGGCGTTCCTTTAAAGAGCATGTGCTCGAAAAGGTGTGATGCCCCAGCCAGGTCAGGAGTTTCGTATCGTGATCCGGCTCCGAACAGGAACATGATGCTTACGGCATTGGTGTGGCGGATGGTGCTGGTGAGAATCCTGAGGCCGTTGGGTAGAACTGTTCGATCGAACGAACTTGTGACGAGCGGCTGAGTTTCAGATGTGGCCAAGTGGGATTGCTGACTTTCCGTGAAATTTTCGCTGTGGATATTGTTGGTGTGCGAAAAAGCACCGGAATCAAGCGTAGATGTGGGGAAGTGGCGGGTCAAACTTCTATTTTTATCGACTTACGGGAGATTGATGAGTCGATATTCGTTCGTGAAGCGTATCGAGTAGTAGAAAACTTGCAGCGCAAGCATCAACCACACCGATAGAATTCCTCTTCATGCGTGAATCTCAGAGTGCGGATACAGTCGAACCTTCGAGTACAACTGCTGGTGAAAAATCTCCTGCAGTTGGTTCTGGGCAGCGATCGGACTTCATAATCAACAATCTTCCAGCGGACGATCACTCCGTTGATGTCACTCGCAATGGTGGCAATCGATTTGGTTTATCTGGGAATTCGACGCGATACGCGTTAGCGCTGATTTTGCTCATTGCAGTTGTGCTTCGGATATACGGAATCAACTGGGATCAGGGTGGGCTATTTCATCCTGACGAGAGAGCGTTTTTGTCGCAGGTGTACAACCTGCAGTTTCCTGAGGGTGACGAGTGGTCGAATATCACCGACCCACATACAAGCACGCTGAATCCGGGTTCGTTTAACTGGGGCAGCCTTCCTCACTACGCCCTCAAGGCAGCTCAGTACGCCGTAGCTCCATATAAATGGATGAGCATGTTCGACCTGCGCTACGCGGGTCGTGCGCTCTCTGCGGTTTCTGATGTTGCGACAATTTTCCTGATATTCCAGATCGGTCGATCTGTATTTAGTACGCGGGTTGGATTACTTGCGGCGTTGCTTTCAGCGTTCGCAGTGCAGCAGATACAGCTGAGCCACTTCTTCGCAGTCGATACGTTCATGACGACGTTCATTGTCGGGACCATCTACTACTCAATACGAATTGCTGGGCATGGTCGCCGCCGTGATTCGGTGCTGGCAGGTGTGATGTTCGCATTTGCTGTAGCAACAAAATTCTCTGTGCTGCCGTTGGCGGTGGCAGTAGTTCTTGCTCACCTGATTTATGCGACTTCTCGTAAGGGTGACCGATACGATTCCGATGGAATCGGCTCGGCGTCAGCGGCGTCGAGACAGTGGACCGCCTACCAGAACATCGTGCTTTTGGGCATCGTGGTGCTGGCTACCCTGATCGTCACGCAGCCGTACATGTTCCTCGATTTGAAGACGTACATAGACAACATTTCCACGCAGGGTCAGATGGTTCGGCGTGAGGTCGACTTCCCGTTCACTCGTCAGTACGAGGACTCACCTAAATACATCTACCAAATGGTGCAGTTAGGTACATGGGGATTGGGGCCCGTTCTCGGAGTAACTGTTTGGCTTGGTCTACTTGGTGCGGTGATCGCTGGAGTGTTGGCGCAGCGTAAGGCTGATCTCGTAATTCTGGCGTGGGTGCTGCCGTATCTGTTGATTACGGGTTGGTTCGACGTCAAGTTCATGCGGTACATGATGCCGATAACGCCGTTCTTGATTTTGTACGGAGCCAGAATGCTTTGGTGGGCGTTCGAGGTTATTAAATCGCTTCAGCCAAATCGACGCTGGCTGCAGGTGTTGCCCATTGCTCTGGTACTGGTGTTTACCGTTCACTACTCGCTTTCGTTCATGAGCGTCTATTCGGGTCAGCATCCGTTGAACAATGTTTCGAGCTGGCTGCAGGCGAACGCTGCCCCGGGTTCAAAAGTTGTTCAAGAGCACTGGGAAGAAGGTATTCCGGGTGTAATCGGCTTGCGGATGCATGATCGTGCCGAGCTATACAACGATGAGAGCATGCAGAAGTTCGACCAGCTAACGGCGTTGCTTTCTGAATCTGACTACTTTGTTCTGTTGAGCAACCGACTCTATGCAACGATCCCTCGATTGCCCGAGCGGTATCCGGTTACATCGACGTTCTACGAAAAGATGTTCTCGGGCGAGCTTGGATTCGAGATGGTCTATTCGGATAGCCGATATGTCGGTGGTCTCGGGGTTGATTATTACGAAGACCCCTTCGCTCGGCTTGATTTCGGGCCGCCAGAGGGCTTTGAGCCTCCCTCGGATGGGCTATTTACCGCTGGGTTTGGTTGGGCTGATGAAAGTTTCTCCGTATACGAGCATCCCCAAACGTTTGTTTTCCGAAATGTAGAAAAATACTCGGATCGTTTGCTGAAAGTACAGATCGGTGCTTCTGGTCAGGCGATTGCGGGTAGGACTTTCGAAACAGGTCTACTTCTATCCGATGAGAGTGCCGAGACTCAGCAGTCAGGCGGAACGTGGAGCGAGATTACTTTTCTACGTTGGATGCCCGACTGGCTAACCCCGGTTGTTTGGTACGTCGCTGCGCAGTTGTTTGCGTTGGTAGTGCTGCCGATTGCGTTTGTTGTATTTAGGCCGTGGCCTGATCGTGGGTATCTGTTCGCAAAGCCATTGGGTCTTTTGTTGGTTACGACCGCGGCGTGGTTGCTGGTTAGCGTGAATGTGATTCAGTTCAGCTTCTTCGCCGTGCTGTTGGCGTTGCTACTTTTGGCTGCGATTTCGTATTTGACGCTGCGTGCGACTGGCTCTGACCTTGTTGATCATCTTCGGGTGAACAAACGTCGATTCATCAGGATGGAAATTCTTCTACTTGTTGGCTACGTAGCGTTCCTACTGATTCGCGCTGCAAATCCCGATCTATGGCACCCTTGGAAGGGTGGCGAAAAGCCGATGGACTTTGCGTATTTGAACGCAGTTGTGAAGTCGTCGACCATCCCGCCTTACGATCCCTGGTATGCCGGTGGGTATCTGAACTACTACTACTTTGGTCAGTTCATGATCGCCACTTTGATTCGATTCACTGGAATCGTACCCTCGGTCGCCTACAACCTTGCAGTGCCGCTATTGTTCATGCTGACGATTGGCGGAGTTTATTCGATTGTGAGTGGGCTGGCTGAACTAACTTTGCGTGCGCGTTCTGTTCCTGCCTGGTCGAGAAAGTCTCCGGTATATGCAGGTCTAGTCGCAGTGATGTTGGTGGCTGTAGTCGGGAATATTGACGGACTGCTACAAGTTCTTGAAGGTTTTTCGAGAAAATTCTTCCAAGAGCAGCCATTCGGGCAGTTCGACTTTTGGCGTAGTTCGAGAATGATGGCTCCGGGATCACCCGGCAACGAAATCACTGAATTTCCGTTCTTTACGTTCCTCTTCGCCGACCTGCACGCTCACCTGATTGCTATTCCGATTGCGATAACGGCACTTGCTGCGACCATAGCTGCGTATCTGAGAATTGGTAGAAAGCGTCCGATGGCAGAATCGCTGGCAGGGTTGTTTGTTATTGGCATTTTGGTCGGTTCACTCAGGACAATCAATGCGTGGGACTTCCCGACTCAGTTGTTGCTTGCTGGCGGTTTCTTAGTTGGTGGGCAACTACTTTATTCCAGCCGATCAATTATCGAGCGGTTGGTTGTTGGGGTTGTCAGTTCGATATTTGTTCTGGTAGTTGGTCATGTTGTTTATCTGCCGTTCCATTCGAATTTTGAGCTATTCAACAACGGCGTTCTCAAGAGTGAATTTTCGACTGAGCTATGGCGATACATAGTCATTCACTCACTCTTCTTACTGTCGATACTCAGTTGGCTCGTGTTCATGTGGCGTGAGCGACTGACCGAATCGTTGGCGAGCGTGACGAACGCACCGATGCCGGGATCAGGAATCTTCGCGTGGTCTTGGCATGTGGTTGTGGTCCTTGTAGCGGCTGCGGTTGCCACTCTGGCTCTCACAGGCTTCGCAACAATTGCTTTCACAGTGGTTATTGGCGCATCGATGGCAGGTGCTGGGATTACGGCGTATCGAACGAGCGTTCCCGGAGCCAGATACTCGCTTATTGCGGTTGGCATGGTAGCGATGGCAATGGCACTGGCAGCCGGGGTCGATATGTTCACGGTCAAGGACGACATTGGCCGCATGAACACCGTGTTCAAGTTCTATCTACAAGCCTGGGTGCTGCTAGCGATGGCTTCAGCATATTTCCTCTGGTACTTGGGTGATGCTGGCAAGCTTTCGCTGAGCAACGTGCGTGCACCTCGTGGGCTGTGGCTAGGCTTGCTGGCGTTCTTAGTTATTGGTGTGATGGTCTATCCGGTTCTTGGAACTCGTGATCGAAATGCTGAGCGATTTGAGTTCAGCGGGTTAGCTCTTGACGGCATGGCGTACATGCAGACCGTGGCTTACAACGATCACGAAGGACCGCTAACTCTCAAACACGACTACGACGCTATCGAGTGGATGCAGCGGAACATTGAAGGATCTCCAGTGATCGTGGAAGGTCTGAGCGATCAGTATCGCTGGGGCAATCGTGTTTCGATCTACACCGGATTGCCAGCGGTGATCGGCTGGGATTGGCATCAAAGGCAGCAGCGCGTTGGATACGCTAGGACGGTTACAGAGCGACGAATCGAAGTTGATCGATTCTTCCATTCGACATTGCGCCTAACGGCTACAGGCTTTTTGGACAAATACAACGTCAAGTATGTCTACATCGGCGAAATGGAACGAGCGAAATACCCAGAGGCTGGTCTCGAGAAGTTCGAGACTATGGACATCAACGGGTTAGTCCAGGTTTACCCGACACTCGAGATGATCACAGATGGGCTTGATACGCCCGTAGTCATATACGAATACACCCGGATCGAGTAATCGAACCGGGTGCAAAATTTCTCTTCGTACAGCTAGGTTCTACGCTTCTTCTTCGGGAACGATCAGACCGTAGTCCTCGTCGTGCCTTCGGTAGACCACGTTGATTTCATCGGTTTCCTTGTTACGGAAAACGTAGAAGCTGTGACCTAGTAGCTCCATCTGAGAAGCGGCGTCTTCGACCGTTTCAAGAGCCATCTTGTGACGCTTGGTTCGAACAAGCTGGCCATGCTCGAGGGTGGTGACACCACTGTCGTCGACTTCGCTGACTGACTCTTGAGCGAGCTGTTCAGCAATAGCCATTCCAAGACCGCCTTCGACAGAACGACGGTTCTTATCGGAGTATCGATTCTTGTATCGGCTTATCTGCCGGGTGACAGTGTCGGAAACATGGTCGACAGCTGTGTAAGGGGAATCGCCCCGCATCTCGCCTCGGATAACACCTCGGTTCAGCCTGATAGTTACTTCAGCGATGAACCGTTCGTCTTCCTTGCGGGTCTGCTCTTTCCGAATTTGTAGATATACAGGCACCGGATCACGGAATCTGCGATCTAGGATGCTGAGTCGTTTTTCAGCGTAAGACCTGATCGCGTCTGTAAGAGTCGTGTTGTTGGCGGTGATTGTAAGTTCCACGTATCCCCCAATTCGAACCCGGATTATGTTCATTAACCGAGCACCAGCCCGGTACTTCGTTATTCTATTGAGGTCTTACACCCTGTGGGACGTTTTGGCAGGTTTTCGCCATGAAATTTTGTAGTAAAAAACTAACTTGATACACGCTTTTAGAGAATTTACATCGGCCGCTCTCGATCTCGTGTTTCCGCAGTCTTGTGTGCACTGTGGGAGAGACGGGGCTTTGCTGTGTGAGCAATGTGTTCGAGATTCAACTCCGGTCTCGAAAGACGTCTGTCGCAAGTGTGCTGAGCCTCTCTCGAAGCCGGGCACATGCACTCGTTGTGTGATTGAAAGTTCCGCACTCGATCGACTGTACGGATCATTCCTGTATGAAAGCCCCGTTGGAGCGGCGGTGAGGGCGTTCAAGTTCGATGATGTGAGAGCGTTGGCTGGTGTGCTGGGTGAGATGTTCAACGTGGAGTTGATGAATCGAGCCGAACCCGAATTGGTTCTGCCAGTGCCGATGCACAAATCACGATTACGATCGCGTGGCTACAACCAATCGGAGATACTGGGTCGTAAATTGGCTGAGCGGCTGAGTACGGAGTTTCGTGATGACGTGCTGGTTCGAGGGCATGACACTCTTCCTCAGTCGGAGCAACCGACTGCCGATGCACGAAGAATTGCGATTCAGGGTGCATTTTCTGTTGATGCCAATCATGAAACGTTGATCTCAGGAAAAAGGGTTTTACTTGTCGATGATGTGTTCACGACGGGGAGCACAATTCAGTCGGCTGCTGCGGTTTTAAAGGCTGCCGGGGCAAGCTGGGTTGGCGCTGCAGCCTTGACTGTTCAACCTATAGGTTCATTGAAATAGGTGATTTCTAATTTGAAAGCTGAAATGAGTTGTGAATGCCGGAACTAAAGGCCGTGCTGTTCGACATGTACGGCACGCTCGCAGGATTTGATCCTCCTAGGGAGCAAATTCAGGCTGAGGCGGTAGCCAAATTTGGCTTGACGGTTACCACTGAGGGAATCGATGCCGGCTATCACATGGCAGACGAATTCATGACTCGCCAGAACGCCACAAAACCCCTCCGCAAAATGAACGGAAACGAACAGTGGACTTTTTTTTCTCGGTATGAGCAACTTGTGTTGCAAGGCGCAGGTCACGAAGTCGACCTGACTCTTGCTGGAGAGATTTGGGCTGAAGTTCGCAAACGGGAATATCGAATAGCACTCTTCCCTGACGTGATCGATGGTCTTGATCAGCTGCGTGATTCAGGCCTGATAGTTGGGGTTGTTTCGAATATGAATTCTGGGAGCCAGCGACTATTGGACGATATGGGACTTACAGGTCACGTCGATTTCGCCGTGACCTCTGGTGAGACCGGTGTTGAGAAGCCCGATAGGCGAATTTTCGAAGCCGGACTGTTGAAAGCTGGGGTTGATGCAAGCGAAGCGGCGTTTGTTGGCGATCAGTTGGAGTCGGATATCTTTGGTGCCGAAAATGCTGGACTTCGACCAGTTTTGATAGATCGGTATAACGGGCATTCTGGCTATGAAAATCACCCGAGGACGACTGATATGGAGTCAGTGATAGCTCTAATTGAGTCAATTCGTTCTAAATAGTGCGTATCATCTTCGCCGAAACGTATTTGCTGCCTGTGAATCACCCAATCGGCCACGAGCTAAAGAAATAAAGAATATGAAAATCGAACGAGTTGAATCGATACTTGCTGGCAATAGCCAGATCGTCAGAATTTTTACCGATAACGGTCTGGTTGGTGTAGGGCAGTCGGCTTGCTGGGGTTATCTCGAAGCCACCGATGCTGTTGTGAATAAATTTGCTGACTATCTGATCGGCAAGGATCCACTGGATATCGAACACCACTGGCAGTACATGTATCGAATGGGCCCGTTCCGTGGATCGGTGCTTTCAGGCGCCGTAAGTGCCGTTGATATCGCTCTTTGGGACATCAAGGGTAAGGCGTTAGAAGCTCCTGTTTGGCAGCTGCTAGGCGGCAGGGTTCGCAATAAGATTCGTTTGCACCTGCTGATGGGCGGAATTCGTCCGGATGCCGCCGATCAGGGCACGACTGCTCAAGGCTTGATGTTGAACTCGAAAGAAGCGGTCGAAGACGGCTTTACTGCGATTAAGACGGATCCGCTTCCAGACGGTTTCCAGTCGATGACTTTGCCTCGGTTGATTCATGACACACGAGAGAATGTTGCTGCAATGCGAGAGGGTGCGGGGCTCGATTGCGACATCATTCTCGAAATGCATCGAAAGTTGACCCCGATGGTTGCGATTGCTCTCGCTGAGCAGTTGGTCGAGTTCCAGCCCATGTTCTACGAAGACCCGGTGCAGATCGACTCGATTAAATCTCAGGCTGAAGTCGCTCAACGAACCACGCTTCCGGTTGCGAACGGTGAGCGAATGCACTCGATATGGGAGTTCCGAGAGATGTTCGAGGCTGGCGGTAGTCAGTACGCACGTCCTGATCTTGGTCTGGCCGGTGGTGTAACTGCCGTGAAGAAGATCGCAGCAATAGCGGAGTCGTATCACTCGGCGGTTGTGACTCACAATTTCCTGGGACCTGTGCTTACCGCAGCTGCGTGTAATTTGGATGCTTCGATTCCGAACTTCCTTACGCAGGAGTATTCACGGGAAGACGAGCAGCCGTTCAACGCAATGTTCAACTCAGCATGGCAGCGCGATGGCGGTTACATTCCGGTTCCTGATGCTCCAGGCATTGGAATTGACCTTGAAGTCGAAGGCTTCCAGTCGCAGCCGTACGAGCCGCGCAACTTGCAGGTGATCCCGATGCGAGAAGATGGATCAGTCGGCTACTCGGTGTAAGTGGCATTGGGAAGTTTTGATTGGGACGGGTTGGTTCTGTTGAACGTTGATACTGGCGACCAGATATCGCTTCGGTTGCAGGCGGCGATTTATCGCGAGTCGATTGCGTTGGTCGAAGCAGACGTTGTCGATGCTGCCGATGTTGATCGGGTGATACAAAATTCGATTGGCAGGCGTTGGGCTGTTGGTGGTCCGTTTGAGATATGGGAGCAGATCGGATGGGATCTGGTTCAGGTGATTGCAGGCGAGCTATTTGGCGATATTTCGGTTGCTACAGCCGCCAATGAAATTTCATTACCGTCGGCGAATAAGATCGATAATTCCGTCGAGAGCAGTGCAGCCTCGAACTCCAAATTCCAGAATGTTGCCGTTATTGGCGCGGGATTATTGGGGCATGGAATAGCGCTTGAGCTTGCTACCCACGGTAAACGAATATTTCTGAACGATATTTCTGAAAGCCTGCTTGCCGATGCGATTGCGAGGGCGCGTGTAGGGCTTGCTGCATTGGCTACGGTGGGTCGAATTTCAGAAAACGAAATCGACGACGCACTTTCGAGAATAACGACATCGACTGATCTCGGAGAATCGGTAAAAACTGCTGATCTAGTAATCGAGGCTGCGTCAGAAAATCTCGAACTGAAAAAGAAGATTTTTGCTGAGATAGATTTGCATGCGCCCGGCCACGCAATACTCGCTTCGAACAGTTCTACTTTTGTGCCGAGTGCTTATGGGTCGGCAACCAGCCGTTCAGAAAACGTAGTTGGTCTGCACTATTTCAACCCTCCGCACCTGTTGCCGGGCATGGAGATTATTACGGGACCAGACACCTTGATTGAAGTGATTGATTTGGTGAAGTCCGAATACGAAAGCATTGGAAAGAAACCTGCGATAGTCCGTGCTGAAATTCAGGGATTCGTCAGCAATCGATTGCAGGTGGCACTGCTGAGGGAAGCGATGTCGATAGTCGAAAGTGACGAAGCGTCTTCAGCCGAGGTTGATGAACTTGTTCGGGATGGATTTGGTCCTCAGTTCGCTCAAACCGGCGTATTTGGATCAGTTTCTAGAAGCGATTATTCGGTCTCGCATAGCGATCTTGTAGAACAGTTCGACAATCTGAACAACGGTCGTGAACTTCCAAAAATTCTTTTGGACAAAATCGAGTCGGGCGATCTTGGCGTGAAGGTAGGAAAAGGCTTTTACGAATGGACTCCCGAATCGGCCGAAGCGTGGCGAGCCAATATGGCCAATTCGTTGCTCCACATGGGCTGAATTTGATTACTCGCGACTAGTAGCGCGCGAGTACATAGCGCGGTAGTCTCCGGAGATACGTTTTTTTGAACTGGAGAGAAACTTGCCAGACGCCTCGACAAATCCGCATCGCCTACCCTCGTTCGTCGTGCCTTCGCACTATCGAATTAACCTCGAGCCAAACCTCGATGAAGCTACATTTTCAGGTAGCGTCGAGATCGAAGTAGAGGTTGGTCAGGCTACCGACAATATTCAGATCAACTCTGCTGATCTGGTGATTTCATCGGCGTTTGTTCGGGACGCAATCGGAGGCGAGACAGCCGCTTCTGGCATCGAGCACGACGAGGACATGGAACGTGCCACGCTGAGTTTCGACTCGGAGTTGCGATCGGGTCCGTACACGATCGTTGCTGAGTTCACCGGAATTCTCAACGACCAGCTTCACGGCTTCTACCGTTCAGTGTTCACAGACGACGATGGCGTTGAGCACACGATAGCGACGACTCAGTTCGAAAGCACGCACGCTCGACGTGCGTTCCCGTGTTTCGATGAACCTGCGTTCAAGGCTTCGTACGGTGTGACGCTGGTAGTTCC
>Ga0222718_10002569_pt1 | contig 16197 bp, 25 predicted proteins | sample C33_27DmetaG_FD_165045 | JGI IMG/M metagenome (GOLD analysis project Ga0222718, IMG submission 165045) | Estuarine water microbial communities from San Francisco Bay, California, United States - C33_27D | ecosystem: Environmental > Aquatic > Marine > Unclassified | place: USA: California... | reverse complement strand
ACCGTTTATGTTTACTGTGGATCAAGAATCTAAATTTCCTTTTAATAAACAGTTAGTTCTGATTATAATGAAGACCGAACAGGAAATGTCTTCAAATTATATTCAAAATACAACTGGTCTCTCTATAGTAAAATAAAATGAAACCAATACTGACAGACATCGACGGGGTTGTGTTTGAATGGGAAACCGCTTTCTATAAATTTATGGAACGCAAAGGTCACACAGTTGTAACTCCTGATGTTTATAACATATCAGAAATGTTTGATATTAACAAAGACAAAGGCAAAGAGTTAACTAGAGAATTTAACGAGTCGGGAACAATTGGTTATTTAAAACCTTTACGTGACGCAAAAAAATATGTTAAATCTCTAATAGAAAAAGGTTTTGAATTCCAAGGCATTACTAGCCTTTCAACAAACGAATTTGCTGGAAGGCTTAGAAGATATAATTTGGATAACGAGTTTGGCTCAGACTTTAATTGTACTTGTTTAGATACAGGTGCAGATAAAGACAACGAGTTAAAAAAATATTCACCCGGTCACTGGTGGATTGAGGATAAGCCTGCTAATTGTGAAGCAGGACTGTCCGCTGGTCATAAGGTAATACTGGTTGATCATTTGTACAATAGATCGTACAATAATAAAGATGTGATTAGAGTCCAATCATGGAAAGAAATTCACGACATTATTACAGGAGAAAATGATGGCAACATTACATGAAGATATCGTTTTAGCCTTTAACAACTATCTCAAAGAAGCAGAAACTTTTGATGAGAAAGGTGTTAAGGCGGCAGCGACCCGTGCCCGTAAAGCACTTGGCGACTTAGGTAAATTAACCAAAGATCGTAGAAAAGAAATCATTGAAAAGAAAAACTCAATGTAAGGTATAAGCCGGCACTTCGGTGCTGGCATATATTTAAGGTAGATATGTGGACATCTCACAAGATACAAAAGATTATTTCGAAGAAAAAAGTCAACGATTTTCCTTCTATCAAGAAGGTAAAGACACCGCAGTAGAGTTCATACAAGAAAACAACGTTCAAGATGCAGACCTCTGTGTGTTTCTTATGGTGGGTGCAATACTATGGACTTCAGCTCAATTAGGCGAAACGCTATCTGAATTAGAACTATTTCAGCTTCTGGGTATAGATGATGAATGGGAAGATGATGAGAACGAAATGTACGAAGCCTATCAAGGATTAACTGAATTAGACCTTGAAGAATTTTTACTTAGAGTATATTTAGATAATAAATAATATTGTAATGCAAATTACATCGTTCATTCACTCTAAATGTAGCAGTGAACGGAAGTAGTCAATTGTGACGAAGGAACGCATTGTTACGTTCATCCTGTAAAGGACGGAAGTAGGCAATGAAGCCGAAGGAACGCATCTTTGTAAAAGGAGATGACATGACTAAGTATCAAGAAACAGCACTCGTAAGACGTGCTGTACTTAAACAACTTAAGAAAGAAAGACGTGTGTCAACTTTGAGCTTTCCAACTACGGAAAAGAAATCAGATTGGCCCAAATACATCACAGATAATCCTTTCTATCCTTAAGATGCTGTAGTGGGGGTGTTAAACTCCCACTACCTTTATCCATAATTATAACATATTATTATAAATACACGTATATTATAACTACGGAGTAAGTAATGGCTAAAGCATCATCAGTTTCAAAACGTGAATCTATTAAAAAAGGAACGTCTATAGGCGCACGACCAAAAAGTATGAGTACAATGAACAAAGCCAAAAAACGTGGATTTAAAAAATACAGGGGGCAAGGAAAATAATGTACGAGTACAATTGTATAATAGTAAAAGTAGTTGACGGTGATACTGTTGACGTAGATATCGATTTAGGTTTTGGTATGTGGATGAGAAATGAAAGAGTCAGAGTACACGGCATTGACACACCTGAATCCAGAACAAGAGATAAAGTAGAAAAGGTTTTTGGTTTAGCCGCTAAACGGTTTGTCCAGCAGGTATTAAAGAAAGGCAGTAAACAAACATTAGTTACCGAAAAGCCAGGTGACGAGTCAAAAGGCAAGTTTGGCCGAATACTTGGTAAGTTTAAGATCTATGATGCTAAAACTGACAGCTGGGACTTCATGGGCAATGTTATGATACGCGAAGGACACGCAGTTCCATATCATGGGCAAAGCAAAGATGACATTCAAGAACAACATATTACTAACAGGCAAATACTTCTTGAAAGCGGATTTGTAACAAAAGAGGAATACGATACTGCTGTTGCTAAAATGGCAAAATAGAAAGTTGACATAATTTAAAAACCTGCTATACTAATAGAGTATTATTAGAAAGGCAGGTTTTTTTAATGACAATGCATTTAGCTCAAGGTTTGAGCACAATTAACACCAGGAAGCGCAAGAAGAAGCCGCTTACACAAAAAGAAATAGAAAAATACACTATTGAGTGGCGAAGATACAATAAAGAAATGCGCCGCAAACATCATCACGATTTACAATACAGCACTGTCGAAGATTACATTGCATACTGTAGAGGTGAAAAACGTACAACATCGTCTAGTCGTACTTTTATTCCAAAAAAACCCGATATAAACTATGTAAGAGAAACACCTAAATACAGAAGCCTAATGGAAGAACAGATGCAGAATGGCACCTTTCATAAATCAGGAACTAGTGGGTGCGGAACAAAGAAAGAGCCCATGAAGTACACAGGCGATCTCATAACAGGCATTGCAACCATGCACAAAAGTAACGCTGTCCCTGTTATGAAAGGTACTGATCAGGCTAAAGACATAGCAAGGATGAGAAGATGATTAAATTTATTTTCCAATTTTTAATTATTGTTGCAGTAGTATTCGTTAGCTCAACTGTTGCAAGCGATACTAATGTTTCAAAGTTAACATTTAAAAAACCTAACAGCAATGACTTACACTGTCTTGCTCAAAACATATATTTTGAAAGTCGTTCTGATAATATGGCAGGACAGTTTGCAGTAGCTGATGTAGTTATTAATAGAGTGTTAGATAAAAGATATCCTGATTCTATTTGCCAAGTTGTAAAACAAGGACCAATTTCACAATGGCATCTACAGACTCACGGTACTAAAGTGCCAGTTAGACACAAGTGTCAATTCAGTTGGTACTGTGACGGCAAGAGTGATGACCCAGTAGACATAGATTCTTGGGAGAAAGCCAAACTAATAGCATACCAAATATCTATGCACAGACAGTTCCGAGGCATTACAGAAGGCGCCACACATTATCATGCATATTATGTAGACCCGATCTGGGCTAAACGATATAATCAAATAGGCACAATTGGACTACATAAATTCTATAGAGCAGACTAGTTTACCAAAACAGTTGACAACCTTTAAAATACATCGTATACTATAAACATTAATTAGAAAGGCTTAGGAGGCTTAAATGAAAGGCATAGCAAAAACAACAGCACTAATTGGAATAATTTCAGTTTTAGGTGCTTGTTCATCAATGTCAACAATTGACATAAGACAATCTAAAGCAAACCCTAAATGGTACGAAGACTGTGAACAGATTGGTTCTGAAGGTTTCTTGTTTTGGAAAACTGATTATGCGTATGCGTGTGGCATGGGCGAAAGTAGATACGAGCAGGCAAGTGAGTCACAGGCTTATGCGTTTGCTGTAAAAGGTTTTGCAGAACGCATTAACGGTACTGTAAATAGTTTTACTGAAGTGGACATTAAAGATGAAAATCGCACAACGCACACTTATGTAAAACACTCAGTTGAAGACACTGTTATTAGAGAACATCTTGAAGTTAGAAAGAAGTCTTATCAATTAGAAAGCACAGGCAACGTTCACACTTATGTACGTATCAAAATGCCACTTGAAACATTTGATAATTTAATTTCTGAGGCTAAGAAGAAAGATGCACAAGTTATCGCTTCTACTAATCAGTAGTTTTGTAATACTAACAGGGTGTGCTAGTAATAATTACTACGACTACACGCCCCCGTACTGTTACACTGATGAAACTATCGCTACAGAAAATGGCGATACAGTAAACAGTAAAACAGTAGTTGAATGTACTGACCGTCCAGGACAACAAATGCAAATTGCCAGAGCAGGCATTGACAAAGGTTGTAAGGAATTTTGGTACACAGAAATACGTTACAACAAACCAGTCAAGACTAGAGGAGTACAATGTGAAAAACCAGACGGCAGTTGGGAAATTCTTAACATTAACGGTACTGTTAGGTAGTTTAGGAGCCTGTGCTTCACACAGTCCTTACACAAGCGACAGTGTAAACTATGCTCCAATTCATAGCAATCAGCAAGGACATCAACTAGGTATTATTTTATATAATCTAGGGAAATATTCTAGTGTAAGATTGTCCGCAGAACAAAAACAAAAACAGACTACTGCTGTATATTCTGCACTAGAAGGTGACTATGGACAAGTATATAACTGGTACGAGCAAACAGCAATGGGTAGTGTAAAAGCAGTTCACGGCTATCCGCAGGGAAGTGGCTTTTGTAAAGTCATTTACAGTACAGTTACTAAGAAAGGCAGTTCGAGAAACTTTACCGAAACTGCTTGTAAAGAACATGATACTAGGGGTTGGAGATTTATTCGGAAATAAGAATAGTTTATCATGACCACAAAAACCAATAAATACAGTATGTTCTTAGCTGTCTTAACAATGTTTACAGCATTGGCTATATCAGCCGTTGCTATCTATTATTCCGTAGCAGGTCTTGCGGCTATCTTTGCCGCGGCTGTAGTTCCTATTATTATAATGGGCGGTGTGTTAGAAGTAGCAAAACTAGTTACAGCAGTTTGGTTACATCGTTACTGGGACAGAGCTGTATGGTGGCTCCGAAGCTATCTGGCCATTGCAGTTTTTATTCTTATGCTTATTACTAGCATGGGTATTTTTGGTTTCCTATCTAAAGCACACATTGAACAGACCAGTATGGGCACAGAACAAATTGCCCAAATAGAAACTCTAGAAGAAAACCTAGTTCGAAGTCAAAGCAAGGTTACAAGATGGAACGAAGAACTAGATCGTTTACTAAATGGTGGCAGTGGTTTTAGAGTTGACAACCTACTTACTAGCAATCAGCAAGAACTGGATACACTATATGAGCGTATAGATAGAGAAAAGACTGCTGAAAGAGAGCAAGCAAAAGGTCAAATAGAACAGCAAAATAATAGATTAGAACAAGCAGGTAATAGAAAGACTCAAGATTTAGAAGCAGCCGTAGACACTAGAGATGCTGCCTTAACACAAGCAGAAAGATATAATACCGGCGGCATAATCAATAACCAAACTGACTTGTATAATGAGGCTGTAAAAAGAGCAAACGATACATATGACCGAAGAGTCAATGAAATAGAATCACAAGAACTTAGTGTTGCTAGTGCGGCACAAAGAGAGATTAGAAATATTAACAGTGCATTAGCTGAAACAGTAACAGCAATTGACAACAAATACAAAGATCAAATTGATCAATTAGTAGAAAGAATTACTAGTCTTAGAAACGAAACAAACAATAAAACAGATGATATAGATTTAAGGATTAATGAGCTCGAAGATCTAGTTGAACAAGAACAAGATTCAATGGGATTAATAAGAGAAGACAAGGCTGTATTAGAAACACAATACAGAATGTTAGAAGCAGAAGTAGGCCCAGTTAAATACATTGCTGAGTTTGTTTATGGTGAAACAGCAGACCAGGACTTACTAGAGGAAGCAGTACGCTGGGTTATTATCACAATAATAATTGTGTTTGATCCGTTAGCAGTACTCCTACTCATTGCAAGTCAATACACATTTAGATTTAGAGATGAGGATAATGGAAATATCATCACAGATACCACCGATCAACCCGATCCAGAACCAACTCCACCAAGTCCAGGAGAGGCCCCTAGTGAAAGAGACAGTAAAGATACTGCCAATAACAGGGGAACAACAGATAACGACTTACATTTACAACAGCAAGGGACACCTAGAGACATCGATAGTACGGAGCCAATCCATCAGCCTTCTAGTGTAGACGATGCGGCAACAGCAATAGCAGAAAGTTACGCTCAAAAAAAAACTGAATACGATCTAGATATATCAGGCGAAATTCCAGTTCCTCAGGAATCTAAAAAAAAAGATATAAAATTATCGGAACCATCAATAGAAGAAGATCCTGAAACCTACGATGAAAAATCTAAAGAAAGGCTCGCCAAATACCAAGAGTCAGAGAAACAGGTAGGTTGGCAAGAAGCAAAAAGTAAGTGGAAGGAACAACATCCAAACGAAACACTAAAAGAACAAAAGAAACGATATATACGTGGACAGATAGAAGAACTTCCTTGGGAGCAATTTATAACTGTTGATGATTACATACAAAATGAAGAACAAAATGAAAGTAGTTTATGGAAAAAGATACAGGAGAATAAAGGCGAGTAATGCATAAAATAACAGTTATTACCCCACCTGATAAAGTTTTCAATAACAACTTTTCTTTTCTACTTGTTTACCCCAACAATGATATCAAACAGCAATTCCAAGATTTAATTGCAGACATTGATCATCCTTTTAATGTTTATTACTACGAACAAGACGACTTAGATCACAACGTCGATTGGCTGTTAAGTTTAGTTAATATAGCAGACTGTGTAATATTTGATATAGACAATACTGCTCTAAAAATAAGAACATTAGCATCATACATAATAGCTCAAAATAATACATTCTGGTTGACAAATGACAACGATACGTATTATAATAAACTCAGCACGAATAGAATATACAACTTGGACTTTATTAAAGAAAAAATTTATGAAAAACTACAATAGAAATAGACATCAAAATAAAAACTTTTATGGTAACGATAAGAGTAAAAAACATCAACCTCAACCAAAAGGTTTAAAAGTTGAGGTACGAGATAATGATGTGAATAAAGCTCTAAGGTTATTTAAAAAGAAAGTGCAAGAAGACGGATTACTGCAAGAACTAAGGGCTAGAGAATTTTACGAAAAACCTACTGCAAAACGTAAAAGGAAAAAAGCCGCAGGTATTGCAAGACAGAAAAAAAGACTTCGAGATTTACAGATACCAAAAAGAAGATTTTAAATAATGGCCCTACATACAGAGTTATGGTTTCCTAGTGTCGTCTGGTCAGGTATTCTTCCTGGACCAGATAATGCTAGACTAAAAGAATATGCCTATCAAAGACAAAAACAAGATATTGGCGTAGAAATACACAATTATGGTGGATACCAAAGCACTTCAATTGAGCAAGGCGAAAGCTCTACAATTGACTTGTTAATGGCTGAAATTAGTAAAGAAGCAAATAGTTGTGCCCAGCAAGTTGGGTTAGGAGAATTAGAACTAAACGATGTGTGGCTAAACATCAACGGCAAAGGAGCATACAATCATCTTCATAATCAGCCAACTGCTGTGTTGACTGGCGTTTATTATGTTGATGCAACTGATCAACAAGGTAACTTACAAATAGAACGCTCAGATAATGCAGAATACTGTTTGCCAGAGTTTCCAGATAAAAATACATATTTTACAAGCACTCGTGCAACATACAAAGCTCATACCGGAGCCGTTTATATTTTTCCTGCTTGGACAAAACATAGTGTTCAAGGAAACAAAATTAACAAAGATAGAATATCTATATCATTTAACTACGGAGTAAAAAACAATGCGGATTGAAAGTGATATTAAACTTGACTATAAAGATGTACTGATAAGACCTAAAAGATCAACACTTAGTAGTAGAAAACAAGTTGAGCTTTTAAGAAGTTTTACTTTTAGGAATTACGGTCCTCCAGAGATGTCGATGGAGGCTATACGTCCTGAAACACCGCACTACGAAGGCATTCCAATTATGGCAAGTAATATGGATGGTGTTGGCACAATGGAAATGGCCGACACTCTTGCTCAAAAATTTATCTTTACTTGTCTTGTAAAAACTTACAGTGTTGAAGAACTTATAGAGTTTTTCGACACTGACGATTACTTGCGAACTAATCATGTTGCAATGAGTATAGGCATACAAGACGAAGACTGGTGTAAGTTACAGAATGTGATGGGGCTGGTAGACGGCAATCTAAAATACGTATGTGTTGATGTAGCAAACGGATACTCAGAACGTTTTGTATCATTTATTAAAAAAATAAGAGATACCTATCCAAATATTGTAATTATAGCAGGCAATGTAGTAACAGGCGAAATGACAGAGGAGTTGATACTAAGTGGAGCAGATATTGTTAAAGTGGGCATTGGGCCTGGTAGTGTTTGTACTACTAGGATACAGACTGGTGTTGGGTTTCCGCAGTTATCCGCAGTCATTGAGTGCGCTGATGCCGCTCATGGTCTTGGTGGACACATCATTGCTGATGGCGGTTGTACTTGTCCTGGAGATGTAGCAAAAGCATTTGGCGGCGGAGCCGACTTTGTAATGCTAGGTGGTATGCTTGCCGGACATGATGAAGGCAGCGGTGAAGTAATTACTAAAACTTTTATTACTGATGAACAAGCACCAAGCACAAGTGCGGGTGTTGGCAAAAAGATTCAAAAACAATTTGTACAGTTCTACGGTATGAGCTCAAAAGCAGCCAACGATAAACATTTTGGAGGACTACAAGAATACCGTAGCAGTGAAGGTAGAGATGTGCTAGTTCCTTATCGCGGCCCTGTAAAAAACACAGTACAAGACCTCTTAGGCGGTCTTAGAAGCACTTGTACATATGCTGGTGCTAATACTTTAAAACAGTTATCTAAGTGTACAACCTTTGTAAGATGTACACAACAGTTTAATTCAGTATACGCAAACTCTTGACAGACAGGTTAAGTGATCGTATAATGATAAATAAATGCGTAGAGATAATGTTTTCTCTACACTAGAAGGCGGAGTGCCGTAAGGACTCCTAATATTAATCTTGCTTATTAAAGGAGAAAAAACATGACAAGAATAACTACTCTAGACCTACCCTCATTCCAGAGGGCAACAATCGGATTCGATAGAATCTTTAATGAATTAGAAAGACAATTTGCTAATTCAGCATCAAGCGGATACCCTCCATATAACATTGCTCAAGTAACTGATGATGAATATGTCATCTCACTTGCTGTAGCAGGTTTTACTATGGATAATCTGGAAATCACTCACGATAATGATGTGCTTTCAATTGAAGGTACAGCACCAGGGGGTGATGAGGAAACTAACTATCTACACAAAGGAATTGCAGGTCGCAACTTCCGTAGACAGTTTACATTAGCCGACCACGTAAAAGTAGTAAGAGCAGAACTAGACTTAGGAATGCTTAATATCTATTTACAACGTGAAATACCAGAAGAACTTCAACCTAAAAAGATTGAAATTGAAGCTGGCAAAGGTGTAACCATCGAAGGCTAACTTGTCTAGGGGGAGCGGGAAACCCTCCCCCACTTTGTGGAGATAAAAGATGATTGATACAGATATTCAACTAGATGAAAAAATAGAACGTAAAATTTCTATACCGCCAAGATACAAAGTAGTTTTTTTAAATGACGATAGCACTCCTATCGACTTTGTAATCGAAATACTAGAAACAGTATACCGTCATTCTACTGAAACTGCAAAACAGTTAACACTAACCATTCATACTGAAGGTGCAGGCGTTGCTGGCATATATACATATGAAATAGCAGAACAAAAAGCAAGCGAAACAGTTACACTTGCAAGAGCCAGCGGATTTCCGTTGAAAATAACACTCGAGGAAGAATGAGCCATAATTTAAAAGAACTAACTTGGGACCATCATCAAAATGCTGAAAGACAATCTTTTGTAAAAGAGATGTTCTCTGGTAAAATTACAGAAGAAAGATATGCAACATATCTTTATAATCAATATATCTGTTATGATATTTTAGAAGCCATGGGACGTATTAACGGATTGTTTAACGACATTCCAGAAATACAAAGAGCTCCAGGTATTATGGAAGACTTCCAAGAGTTATGGACTAACCCAAACAGTAAGCCTACTGTTTATCAAGCAACATCTGATTATGTTGCATATTTAAAACCCCTAGTACAGGATAAAGATAAACTTATGGCGCACATCTATGTAAGACACATGGGCGATTTAAGTGGCGGCCAAATGATAGCAAAACGAGTACCAGGAACTGGAAAATACTATCAATTTGAATCAGACACAGAAACACTTAAAAATAAAATTAGAGAGCGGTTAGATGACTCAATGGCAGATGAAGCCAAAGTGTGTTTTGAATTCGCTACTAAACTATTCCAGCAAATGGGAGATGACAAAAGTTGAGTGTACTTTGGGATAGATTGATCGAATGCCAAGAAGGCATTATAGAAATTTTCGAAGCAAACGGCACTGAAATTGCAGAGCCAGGTCTAGATCACTTTAATCAACCCGAGAACGGTTGGATTAATCGTGTATGGGCAAACGATCATGTGCGTAGAGCTCATATAGATGTTGTTGATGCTAGGGCTAATAGAAAGTTATGGATGATGCACGTATGTGTATTTCCTGATCTTAACAATGATGCTCCTATATATGGCTTTGATGTTATAGCAGGTCCTAACAAAGTTACAGGAGCATTTCACGACTTTTCGCCTAGTTCGGGCGGCTACGATCATGAAATGATCAAATGGTATGAAAACGCAGTAAAAGACTTTGTACCAACTAGAGAAAGAGAACTCCCAGAATGGGCTCGTAACATATTTACAGATTCTATGATAGCAGCCAGCATGGTTAAAACTGAAGAAGAAATCAGCACAATAATTGGTTTTGCTTTAGATAACCTGCGTGAATATTTTAAACAGGTTCCGTTGTACGCAGGCTCAGGCGAACGAGACATGACCATAGCCGCACAAAATTACTACTGTCATAATCAGCAACAAAATCCGCACACACCTAACGTAATGAAGAGTCTAGGTCTAAATGAACAGGACGTAGAGAAGTTCTGTACAGATATGTTGTTCCCGAATATTGTATAAATACAAATACATTAACGGAGACAATATAAATGCGTTTTAGTGATTTTAAATATAAATTAGTTGAAAGCCAAGAAGATCAACTAGCCGGTGACTTAAAAGTAATTGGCCAGGAGATTGCAGATGCTGAAAAATCAGACGAGCTGTTGGCAAGAAAAGCAAAGTCGCTATTACAAACACTTGTAAATAAAACAAAAGCATATCTAGATAAAACCCAACAACCAGTAGCAGAAGATGCTGCTACCTATGCCGTCATTGATACACTTAAACAAAATATTGCTACTATATGCGCTACTGTTCCTGATTGTGAACCTACGGTCCGGGAGCTTAGAGAGAACATAGCAAAATTACGTGAAGTGCTCGAAGGCGCATTTGAAAAAGAAAAAGCAGCAGGAAGATCCGAAGCAGAAAAAGAAGCTCAAGATTTCATGTTAGCAGTCGACGAACAACTAGCAAGACTTGCTCAAAAGATTGACGGACACGTAGTAAAAAACTGGCAAGCACCTGATGTTAAAATGAACGCACAGGATATTAAAAAAGAAGTTACTAGACAGAAATCTCAAGATTCACTAATGGATTTGTTTGATAACTTATTCCGTAGAAAGATTAAAACGGGTGAGTTAAAACAAGGCGATGCACTGTCCTTTGCAAAAGCTGCCGCTGACGGCAAAGTTATTGATATGATGCAACTAGTTGCTGCTCCTGACGGTCACGGACTAATTGATGATTATGTTAACCCTAAGTATAAAGCAGTATACGATGTTATTATTGCAGACTTATTAAACAGTATGCCAGCAGGCACAGGCGGCAATGTTGGCCCAGGTGAACTTGCATTAGCGGCACTTGGCAATCCTACAGAAAAAGCAATTGACAAAGGCGACTTAATTATTGGCAAAGATGCTTATGAAATTAAAGGCGGCAACTTTGGTGTTAAGGGCCAAACTCCAACTGGCGGTAGATTAAACAGTACTAAGATCAAAGACGGTAAAAGTGCCTACGATGCATTTGAGAAAACTTTAAGAGCTAATAAAGAACTTTGGAAAGCACTAAATGAATTAGCAGCCTCTGGAGATCTAAAAGGTAAAAGACTAGTAAGTGGATTTACAAAGGGTGGCGTTAACAACTACGAAATGGCCTTCAATAAAGCAGGTTATAGAAAACCACAAGCAATAGAAATGCTAGAAGAACTAATCAGAGATATTGTAATGAACTACGACGAAGTTATGGATTCGAGGGAAGACCACTCATTCCATAATTTATTAGACTCAGCAGTTACACAAGAGAAAGAAGGCATAACAATAAATTTTGAACAGTTAAAAAAAGCAATCACTTTTGTGCAATACCACAGTTACAATCTAGCAGACGGTGTTGAAAAGATCATGTTGCTCAACAAAGGCAATCGAACATTTACTATTATTAACGATGCTGAAGATTTTATGAATAAAATTGATAGCGGTCATGCTATTGCTACTAAGGCACTAAGTGTCACTCCTACAGATCCACAAACTGCAAGTTTCCACTGGACATCTAAATAATACTGTCATTTTTTTAACACCTCAAATCGATAAATATACGTATACCGGAGGGCTCCATGGCACGTATTTTTATAGTATTAGCAATGTTAACAATCAGTTCTAGTGTATCTGCGACTGAATTAGTTCACAAATTTAAAAACCCCAGCTTCAGTGGGAACGGAACTGGAGCTCATTATCTTACAATTGAAAACCAAGAAAAAAGTCGTAAAGACAAAATTAAAGATGATGTTGAAGCCGAACTCCTGCGCCTCCAAAGAGAAGAAGACAACTCAACCCTAAACAAGTTTTTAAGAAACTTAGAAAGCAGAATCTATAGCCAAATATCAAAACAGTTAGTAGATCAAATGTTTGGTAACGAAGAAGGCGCCGACTATGGTGTGTTTACTATTGAAGGCAATACAGTAACATACGAGAGAATATTAGGCGAAGATGGCATTGATATAATTCGTATGACAATTGTAGCAGAAGACGGATCAACTACTACGATTGACATACCGGTTGGTGTAGGAAACTTAGGCGGATAATGAAACGTGGATTCCTATCTTTATTAGTTTTATCATTGCTCACTACCGGCTGCGCAAGTATCTCTGTACCTGGTGATACTGGATGCGGATACAACTTTGTTGAATGCAGAGAGCCGCCGCAACAAATTAAATTACCAACATACGAAAAATTAAGAAGTTTACCCCCTGCAGAGACTATGCCTGTAGTTACTGTATATCAATTTTCAGACCTAACAGGACAAAGAAAGCCTCGAGATAATATTGCTGACTTTTCAACAGCAGTCACGCAAGGTGCAAAAGATTTATTAATTGATGCTCTTAAAGCAGCAGGTGCCGGAGATAATCCAAGAGGTACATGGTTTAGAGTAGTAGAAAGAGGATTAGGATTAGATCACTTAGTACGAGAAAGACAAATTGTTAGAAGTACTAGAGAGGATTATGCAAAGGCAACAGGCGAAGAATCAGCCAACTTACAACCAATGTTGTTTGCTGGTATGATATTAGAGGGCGGTATTGTAGGCTACGATACAAATATAGAAACAGGCGGCAATGGTGCAAGGTACCTGGGCGTGGGTACAACGAACCAATATCGCCGTGATAGTGTTACAATCAGTTTAAGAGCAGTTAGCACTTTAACAGGAGAAGTTATCTTAAATGTACAAACTAATAAAACCATTTTAAGCACAGGAAGTGCTGGAGATGTTTTTAGATTTTTTGACATGGATACTCAACTGTTAGAACTAGAAACTGGTGTAACCGACAACGAAAGTGTAACATGGTCTGTGAGGTCTGCAATCGAAGCAGCCGTGTTAGCACTAATCGAACAGGGCGATGAAAGAGGATATTGGGAAATTAATTATCCTGAGCCTGATCCTGTTCAAGAGGAGAATAAAGATGAGGGCAATTAAAAAAACGTTACAAATGTTGAGTTTAGTAGGTGCTGTAGTATTATCAAATGCTGCTGTAGCTCAATCTGCAACTGACAATGAAATATTGTTAGAACAGGTTGGTAACACCTTGGACCTTACTATTCTTCAACAAGGTTACGGAAACAAAATTTCTGGAGACAGCACACAATCATCAGATATGGTTATTACCGGTGCCAACCTAACTATTGATTTAGATCAGGTGGGTAACAGTAATAATTTCTATGGGGCTATGACATCAGACAATTCAACTATGGATTGGTTGTTTACTGGTAGTACCAACGTCTGGGACATATTAATGGGCGATCTAGGATCCACTGATTCAGCAGATATACTTGTTGACATTACTGGTGACGGAAACACTATGGATTTTGATATAGGTAGTGTTACCAGTGCTGAACGTGTAGATTTTGATCTTACCTTGTTGGGAGATAGCAACGTCTTTAATGTAGACATAGAAGTCGATGATAGTACATGGAATTTTGATATCACAGGCGACAACAACGATTTTCTTACTAGCCAGACGGATGGCGCATACCAATATATGAAAGTAATTTACGATGGATCAGGTGGTGATATTGATTTGATTCAAAGTTCAGGTACTTGTCCAACAGGAACAACTTCTTGTTACGGCCATATTGATTTAGATATAGATTCTGAAAATGCGACCATTTCTATTACTCAGTCTGATTAGTATATTATCGATTCAAACCAGCGCCGCCGGCACAATCGGCGGCGTATTTGAACAAAGCGGAACACCCGGCGAAATCTCGCGACAAACAGGTGAACAACTCCAAGCAAGCATAGACACTGACATTGTGTCTATGGACACAGTAGAAACTGAAAACGGTCGTTTAAAAATTAAATTTGTAGACGACACACAAGTAGCACTAACTGAACACACCGTAGTAGAAATAAACGAGTATGTTTACGATCCTAATCCTTCAAAATCAAAAATGGCTCTTAATTTTGCACAAGGCACAGCACGTTTTGCTACGGGTAAACTGGGATTGGTTCCCCGAGAAAATATAGCAATACAAACACCCACAGCCGCAATAGGTGTTCGAGGCACAGACTTTACAACCACAGTAGACGAATTAGGACGAACATTAGTTATTCTACTACCTGATGCAGACTGTACAGACAAAGTTAAATTAGAACAAGGGTGTACTCCGTCCGGAAGTATATCAGTAACAAACGATGGTGGAAGTGTTCTATTAGATGAAGCGTATCAAGCAGTTATGGTTAGCACTTTTGAAACTAGTCCAACACAGCCAGTAGTTCTAGTAGACTTAGACATTAACATAATTGACAATATGTTTATTGTAAGTCAACCTAAAGAAGTTGTTATAGCAGTAGAAGAACAAGAACAACAACGTCAAGAAGGATATGATTACTTGGCATTTAAAGATTTAGATATAGATTTCTTAGAAGAAAACTTATTACCTGAAGAGGATTTAGAGTTTACAGAATTAGATATAGACTCCTTAGGTGTAGATTTTTTAGTAGATTTGCTTGATGTGTTAGAAGACCTAGACGACCCGTTAGCATCTGATAAGTTAAAAGCGGCCAGCGGCCCGGATAAGATTACTGGCACACGTAATCCTGGGTTTGATCCTGCTACAAATTACAATACTATCATTGACGGTGGAGGCCAAATTTGGTTTTTACGAAGCATAGACGGCCAAGGAAAAATATCAATTAAAGTTCCTATAGGAACTAATGCTGTAATACAAACAGAGACCGAGATGACACCTAGCAAGATTTGTGTAAATGACTGTTCAGGTATAAATATCTTTATAAGACAGACACAGGGCGGATGATGAATACATTCTTAAATTACATAGCAATAGCGAGTTGGGTAGTATACCTAGCAGTAGGTGTAGTTATTCCAGCAAAAGCAGATAATGAAATTACTATTGACCAAACTGGTGGAGATAATTTCAATCTCACAATCAATCAATCTGGTTCAAACAATGTCATCAAAATGTATGATGCATATTCTTATGTCAATGGTGCAGATATGACTCTTACACTCATTCAGCAAAATGATACAACTACAAATAACGTTATAGATATATGGCATCTTGATGGACAAAACAATGTTGTTCGTTGGGCTCAAGGAGTTGCATGGGATAATGCAACAAGTTCAACATACTCATATGACGGAACAGAAGGTGGTGGTCATTACTCAAGATTAGACATACACGGAAATTACAATCATTTACAGGGACATCAAACAAACCAAGGA
>Ga0222718_10002568_pt1 | contig 16198 bp, 19 predicted proteins | sample C33_27DmetaG_FD_165045 | JGI IMG/M metagenome (GOLD analysis project Ga0222718, IMG submission 165045) | Estuarine water microbial communities from San Francisco Bay, California, United States - C33_27D | ecosystem: Environmental > Aquatic > Marine > Unclassified | place: USA: California... | reverse complement strand
TAAAATCTTTATAGGACAAATTGATCGATATAGGTAGTGAATTATAAAACACGTAAGGTACATTATGATATGAAAAAAAATGTTGTAGGTCCAGCACAGTGTTGATCCACCTCATGGTTTCGTTGGCATCAACGTCCCATCCTGGCTGTGAATTAACAAATCTAAAATTCTCAGACACTTTCCATGTCCTCCAGGTTAAATCTGTTCCAGGTATCCTACCTTTTTTCCATCCGTCGTTGGTAACATAGTCCATTCTGTTTGGACTCGAAAACCCAATGACAACAAAAATATCAAAAATTTTATTGTCCAGAATCCAATGCTTGGTTGTGAAAGCGATCCTGTCGTTGCCTCTGCCGCCCATGGCCAGATTACAAAGTTCAAGGTCATAATGCTTTGATATTATATCGGTGGTAAACGTGTTTACACCATCTTTGGGCCGAGGAGTTAAAAAACTGCATCCGTTTGATAATAACTTTGACATTGTTGTATTTTATAGTATAATTATTGTTTTTACAATGATTGTTAGACCAGTTACGGACATAAAATGGTATTTAGAAAACGCTGAGTTTCTTGAGGAGTCATATACCTATGACTGCGAATGGCACTCCGATCAAACACAAAAAACTTTCACAACCAATCCTACTTTTGTTATTCAGTTTCAAGATGTCATTGCCCATCAATTGCCTTTCATTATAACCAAAAATAATTTAATGCTCAGTGACCATGTATGGCCATTGCTTCACAAGACCAAACACAAACCGCATAAGTCACATGGTTTGTGGCAGACCTGGGGAGAAAAGTTAGAGATACGAAAACCGTGTCCGACCAAATATTATAAAGGAAAAGACATCTACGTTTGGTTGCCCATAGACTCTCAAAGTTCGAACAACGCTTGGCACTTCTGGATTGATGTGGTTTCGAAAATTAGGCTAATACACATGTCAATGTCCGCTTACAAGAATGTGTTCGAATACGTGTATGTTTTTCCTAACATAGGTCCTTATATGTCAAAGGCTATTAAAGAACTTTTACCTGATTTAAAAGTGTTGATCATGGGGGAAAATGAATATTGGCACTTCGAACACCTATTGGTGCCCAGCATGAGTAACCATCTAGACGGAGTGCTTACTCCGGGCTTACCAAAATGGTTGTATGATACTTTTGCCCAAAAAAAGAACTCAGTACCCACAAGGAAAATTTTTATATCTCGAGAGGATGCACCTGCACGACAACTTTCAAATACGGAAGAACTTTTTATGGCATTGAAAGGATGGGAAAAATTAAATCTAAGTGAACTATCTTTGAAGGAGCAGATAAAAATTTTCAATGAGACCAGTCATGTGATGACCACACACGGAGCAGGACTCGTGAACACAGTTTGGTGTCCACCAGGAGCCACGGTCATCGAAATATCCCAAAAAGAGTTGATTGATAAAAAACCATATCCAATATTAAGTATGTTAAAGAAACACCAGCACCATGTAATTACAGCAGGCAAAGTTCCTCTAGGAACCAACAAACCAAAAAACGTAAAGAGGTTGAAAGACTACAACAATTTAAAAATTGACCTTAAGGACGTACTGCGTTTAATCTGACAGTTTTGAGGAATCAATAGTGACATCTGGAAAGTATTTTGCCATCACTTGCCAAATCTTAGCACCTTTTTTGTGTTTTTTCCCTCCGGCGCAGTGTACGAAATATATCTTAGAAAAATCTGTGGTTTGACCGTTGTTTTTAACATTCCACCGATAAGACATATCCTCAAAGTCAACATTTGATTCCACTATACTGTAATTCAAAAACATACCGTCGTGTGCCTCTCCGACGTTCTTGTATGTCTTTATCACAGGAAGCATCTGCTCTCTTGAATTTTTAGTGAGAATAAAAACTCCGCATTGAAAACATCTTTGTTTTAGTTGTTCACCGGAAAATTTTTTCATTAGGGGATTATGCTCAGCAAACTTTATGCACTGAGAAGGTGTTGACTCTCTCCATTTTCTATAGGCCGCTACTTTGAACTTGCTACTGTCGGGATGAGTGGAAAATACGTCCGGTGCGTGTGGTAGTGCTACCACGTCACTGTCTACATATAATATCTTATCGTATTTTTCCCACCAGTGATCACTCAACCAAAGATCCAGCCTTTCCCAGGTTGGATGTTTATATTTCAAAATCGGTTGCTCAATCTTGATGTAATCTGCACCAACACGTTTGGCATATTGCTTGAAACTGTGTGATGAATATTTTTCTATTTCCGAAGGCCTAAGATTATTATACTCTGGTAAATCATACAGTTTTGTGTCGATGTAATATTGTATTATGAGATTTTTCACTTATGTTATTTATAGGCTAACTTAATGATAATTACAATGAATGATCTACCTTAGCACGACATCAAGACAAGTTACAGAAAAATATATCGAGTTTTGTAAAAAAGGCTTACCAAACTCTGTCATCTCAAGTTGGAAGGAAATTATAGAAAAGAACGACGTAGAGAAATTGATATTCCTGGGAATATTAAGGGGTTCCAATGTATTGTACGAGTGGGCACAAAAAAACAAAATTGATTTTTATTTTATCGACAGGCCATATTGGGGTGAGACTAGGAATTATCCTTACTTTCAAAGAATAGTAAAAAATGGACACATTAAGTCAAAGGTGGAGCAAAGGCCGGATGATCGATTCAAAAAAAGTTTTCCATGGACAATTCATCCCTGGAAAAAAGAAAAAAAAGGAGATATTATTGTGTGTCCGCCGACAAACGCTATAGCAACGTTTTTCAACAAACAGGATTGGCTTGATAAAACTCTATCAATCTTGAAAGCAAACACCGATCGTAAAATAATAGTGAGGAAAAAAGGTTACAATCCTATTGTATCTTTTGACAGCGATGGAGCGATGATCGTCACAGGAAAAGAAAAAAACGAAACCACAGGACCTTTAGACTGGGATAATGTTTATGCTATTGTGGCCTACAACAGTAATATTACTTTAGAAGCATCAACTAAAGGCATTCCTGTATTTTGTGATCAACACAACGCTTGTGCGTCTATTTCGGAAACAGATTTTTCTAAGATAGAACAACCGATTTACCCAGACCGAGAACCTTTGTACCATTCGATGGCATACGGACAATTCACGGCCGAGGAAATGGCTAATGGCACAGCATGGAGAATATTAGATGGACGTTGAGATATGGCGTAGGACCGTGAAGGATAGGAGAAGAGGGGCAAGTTGGGATCTGTTATTCCACATGGCCGAAGGGATCGAGGCCTGCGGTGACAATCCTGTAATAGTAAATGAGAATCTTACAGGACCCACAGTAGACGGAGAAATGGATCCCAAAGCAAAAATTGGGTGCATGTTTGGGTACGGCGGCACAAACCAAAGACATCATACAAAAGGAAGAAGACTCGAACTTGTTGAAAAGGCCAAGGAAAAAGGATTATACATAATCACGTTCGACGGGGGAGTGCTCAGTAGTTTTGGCAACGTGGCCACCCATCCTAAACATCATTGGAGGGTATCTCTATACAGTCCCATGAATAATGGCGATTTCCTTTCAGACAACTCTCCGTCCGATCGCTGGGAGAAAATGAAATCACTGTGGAATATCAAAGAACATCCATGGAGACAATCAAATCCGGAAGATCCCATACTTTTTGTTTTACAACCAAAGGATAACTGGTCTATGAACGAGCTGGATCCCATAGAATGGTTCAAACAGGTCTATGACAAGATCAGGCCACTCACCAACAGAAAATTCCTAGTGCGTCCCCACCCAAACCATTTAGCGGCAATACAACAACGCCGAGACGAATTCCCAAAGGACGTGGAACTCATAATCAACGGTCCAACAGTGTTCACAGGCGACGACAAAAAATTCTATAGATTTAATTTCCAAGATGCAATATCACAGTGTCATGCCGTGGTGACACATAATTCCACAGCGAGCATCGACTCCTGTGTAAGAGGAATCCCCACTTTTGTTACGTCAGAGTTGGCGTTATGCTGGCAGGTGGCGAACAGAAATCTCGAAGACATCGAAAATCCGATTTTTCCCGACAGAACTCAATGGTTCAATGACCTTGGATATAAGCAATGGACAGTAGAAGAGATCAAAAGCGGAATAGTTTTCAAGAGATTTAAAGAAAAATTAGGATTAAAATAGATGTCAGATCGTATACAGCAGTTGAAAAACGAAATACAAAATTGTGACTACTATGTTTTCAGCCATCCAAGAAGCGGCAGGACATGGCTAAGATATTTCATAGGTCATTACATTTCAAAATACTACAACACTAAAATGACTCACAGGTTTACAAGCAGACACAACGGATCGCCATTGATCAGTTTCAGGCACGATTACATGAGCCTAATGGGGTCTGTATCCTGGGAGAAATATTTCCAACTACAAAATTTAAAAAATTTTATATTTGAAGAACAAATAAAATCAAAACCGATATTGTATTTGATCAGAGATCCGATCTCTGTTTTGACCAGCCATTATCATTATCTAAACAGCGGATTTATAAAAAACTTCGATTGGAAATTCAAAACAATCAAAGAATTTGCCATGGATGAAAAATTTGGATACGAACGACTTTTAGATTTTGTTCTAAGAATGTTAAAAAATTACCTAAAAAATAAAAATAAAAAATGCTTGATCCAGTACGAAAAACTCAAACAGGAAAAAACAGAATGGACAAAAGTAATAGAGTTTTTTGGCTGGGAATACAAAAAGGATTTCTTTGAAATCGCCCATAAGGAAACAGATTTCTCTAAGATGTCAAACAGCGAATCAGGAAAAGAAGTCGACCAGAGAATGGCTAGGAGAGGTCAATTGACCTATATCAATGACTACGACGATGAAACATTGAATCTATTGGTCAACAACGACAAATACAAGGAATACAAAAAATGTGTGGAATCTACGGAATAAGTTCTGTCAATAGAAATTTTATAGAAGAATACATGGCAAAATGTCAGCACAGAGGACCCGACGGGCAAGATGTGTATTCGGATGCTAATGTAACTTTAGGACACAATTTACTATCAATAACAGATATGCCGGAGTTGTCCAGACAGCCATGGTTGACGCCGAAAGGAAACATCCTTATCTACAACGGTGAAATTTTTAACTATGCTCAACTTGTCAAAACACATAAAGATTTCGCACCCAGAACCTTGTGTGACACAGAATTGCTGGCATGGGGACTTGATAAATTTGGTTTGGATTTCGTCAAACAAATAGATTCGATGCATGGCTTTGCCTATTACAACAAACAGGATCTTACGTTGACATTGAGCAGGGATCATGCAGGCATAAAACCTCTTTACTACGCCGAAACTGGCAAAGGTTTCGTTTTTGGCTCTGAGATAAAAGGCATGTTACCTATAGTAGAAAACAGCGACAAGATTGATCCATACGCATTATCCTGTATGGCCTATACAGGACTGAATGCAACAAGCAATACATTTTTCACCAATATAAAAAAACTTATGTGTGGAGAAAGTTTAACCTATAGTATAGCAAAAAAGAAGATAGTATTCAGAACCAGAGAAGTAATCAAACCCACAGACTCAAAGAATTTTATACCGGAGGAATTCAGAGAAGAAGTAAGAAAATCAGTTTCGATGTGTACACTGGGCAGGCGTAAGATTGCCACATTCTTAAGCGGTGGTCTAGACAGCGGGATAATAGCATACGAGTTAAAACAATTGACCGGCGAAGCACTCTGCTACACAAACAAGATGGAGCCCAATGTTGTTTGGAGAGAAGACGATCACAACGATGATTATAACAAAGCAAAAACCTTATCAAAAAGATTCGGATTCGATCAAAAGACAGTAGTAATGACTCCCGAACTTATGTGCCAACTGTGGGATGATTCTATAAACTATATGGAACAACCGGTCTACAATCCCTCAATGGTTATGTATTACTACACTAATAAATTTGTTTCACAAGATGGTGTCGTGGTGACGATGGCCGGAGACATGGGAGACGAAGTCCTGGGCGGATACCCAAAATATTGGAAACTGAGAAACAAAAACATCCAAACTTGGGAAGATCTTGTCGAGCAATGGATGAACAGGATCAAACGTCCAATCTTGTTCAATAAACTACCAATGTCTAGGAATGAAATCAAAGAACATCTTGTAAAAAATTTACCCAATGAAGTTTTTAATCCCGATGACAAAGTAAACTCCTACATGGCATTGGACTGCGTAACTCAGGTCCCGGAAGAATTTTTTATAAGGAATGATACATACGGAATGGCGTTCAGTATGGAGGGCAGATTCCCGTTGGCAACAAAAAGTTTCATGAACTACGCAATGAGTATTCACAGCGACAGTAAGATCGGTCCTGATAAATCAGACACCAAATTATTGACAAAGATAGCGTACAAAGATATTTTCCCCAATGAAATAGTACACAAACATAAAACAGGATGGACTGCTCCAGTAAAAGGATGGGTCAATCTAGATGAACGGTGTCGGAAATTTTATGATGGCAAAATGCATCAACAAGATTGTCTATCGAACTTGATTTCTGAAAGCAATTACACTTCAAAGTCAGACGTGCCGGCATGGATACTTCGTGATTGGGCGAGGCACTATGACATGTCAATCTAAAGTGAAATAACTAAGAAAACATTTCCTGTTTTGGTTCTTCGGTTTCATGTAATATCCTCTGTTTGGTTTGTGCCTGATTAGAGGATATTGAGTTTCGTGTACTAATTTAAAATCAAATTTTGACAACGCCGGCTCTATGTTTGCATGGTACGGGTCATCAAAAATAAAGTTTTTGATACCAAGATGCACACACAGTTCAATGTCATTCTTTACTATTTCAGGAAAATGTCCCCCATCTATGAAAGCAAAATCAAAATGATCCACAGACAGTTCATTTTTTATAATTTTTTTTGATACTTCTTGGGAATCACCCCAAATAATTTTGTGTCTGTTAGGGAATTTTTGATCAAGAACTTCACAACCAAGCAAAGGATTAACCTCTTTGATCAACTCTATACTGGTAATTTTGGTTTCTGTGAGCTCGAAGAAAAGGGCACTACTCCAACCGGTGTTAAATCCAAACTGCAGAACATTTTTGATGGGAGATATGTCGTTTATTTTTTTAATGCATTCAACAACCGCCGCACTACCAACAAGATGTCCTGTGTGACCTTTTGGCATGTATGTAAGATCTAAAGTTATTTGATGCATTAAATATTGGATAATTATAACTGTATTTATAGATGAAAATTAAAGTAATTACCACCTACAAACCGGGCACATGGCAACAGTATGCTCAGAGATCTGTCACTAGCATTCTGCAGAATTGGCCCATGGGGGTAGCGATCAATTGTTATACAGAGGAACAGTTTCCTGAACAGTTTCATCCTAGACTGAAATACGTAGACCTGCATCGGGCTCAACCAGAACTTTTAAATTTCAAACAAAGACACAAGAATGATCCAGTAGCCAACGGAGAACTTCAACAAGTCCCGGGCGGAGTTCATAGACCCGGATCACTACAGGCAAAAGGAGGCTTGGACAAGAACAAAGGGTCCTATCTTTGGGACGCAGTTAGATTTGCTAATAAAGTTTTTTGTGTCACGCATGCCATCAAAACATCAAAAGAAAAAAAATATGATTACGTAGTATGGTTGGACGCCGACACATACACATTCAGAGAAATGCCTACCAAATTTCTAGAAGACTTGTTGCCCAATGATAGTATGTTGACCTACCTAGGCAGAGAAAATCCAGATCTCAAAGATGGTGGAAAATATCCAGAGTGTGGATTTGTTGGCTACAATTTGAACCATCCCGAGATCGTAAATTTTGCCAACGACTGGGAAAAATTGTACATTACCGATGAAGTTTTTTCATTGCTGGAATGGCATGACAGTTATGTTTTCTGGCATCTTTCTAAACAGTATCGTAACGAAAAGAAAGTAAAGGTAAACGATATAGGTTATTGGAAAAAGGTAAAAGGACATCATGTCTTTATAAACAGCGAACTAGGATTGTACATAGATCACATGAAGGGCAAGAGAAAAAATTTAGGCAGTAGTGCCAAAAACGATCTCAGACCTGTTAGAGATGACGCTCCCGCCGACGTCTCGCAGATAGATTATTGGAAGAACGTACCTCCGAGTTTGAAATGAAGATAGCAGTCTTTCCAGAATACGGTAGTTTGAACTCCCAACCTGTTTTTGAAGCATTCATAAAACACCTACAGGACAAAAATGAAAATTTTGTTCTCAACAAGTACGACAACACCTGCGATGTTGCTGTGATCTGGTCTGTGTTATGGAGAGGACGGATGGAGAAAAACAAACAAGTGTGGGAGTTCTTTAAAAGTCATAACAAACCTGTCGTGGTTCTCGAGGTCGGAGGCATAAAAAGAAACGTGACATGGAAAATGGGAATCAACGGGATCAACAGGGCGGCCGATTTCGCCAACGATGTATACGACGACCAGAGATGGAAACGATTCAACATCGAGCTCTTGCCATGGAAACAAACAGGTAACGTGATAGTGATCTGTGGCCAGCACAACAACAGCGAGCAGTGGAAGGACATGCCAAACATGCGGGCATGGTGCGAAAATCAATTAAAAGAAATAAGAAAATACTGTGATAAGCCTGTGGTAATCAGACCTCATCCTCGCAATATTTTTGATTTCGATTTCAAAAAATACAAACATGTAAGGCTCAATAAACCACAACGAGATTGGACAACTTACGACGACACAGATTTTAAAAAAATTTTGAAAAGCACATGGGCAGTAATCAACCATTCCAGTAATCCAGCAATGGAGGCAGTTTTCAACGGGGTTCCTGTTTTCGTTTCCGACCAAAGTTTGTGTTACCCTGTGGGAAATGATTCTTTGGCAAATATCATTCAACCTGCGATGCCGGCAAGAAAAAATTGGGCAAACTGGTTGAGTTACACCGAGTGGACCACCGAAGAAATCAGAGAAGGGTTACCATGGCAACGTATAAGAGATAGGTTGTTGGAGAAATACATAAAATGAAAACTATAAATCTACAGAATAGAAATGTCATAGAACCAATCGAATGGCAACCTTACTCCGGAGAGACTATAATAGTAAGGACAGTAATCAGGAAAGGAGAAAGAATACAAGAAAAACAATTCTACGAAGACAAGGTCAAGGCAGTCGCACGTGGTAATGCCTATATCATAGGAAACGGACCTAGTAGGAAAGGGTTTGATCTAAACCAACTCAAAGACAGTGGACAGACCTATGGTTGCAATGCTCTTTACAGAGATTTCAAACCAGATTTTCTTTTTTCCGTAGACGCAAAAATGAGCAGAGAAATATCTGAAAGCAAAATTTGGCAACATGGTGTAAATTGCTACGCACCTAGCCTAGAAGTAAACCGTAATGAAGGTTTAAATTTGATACCACACAACCCTCACTACACAAGCGGTAACCAAGCAATCTGGACCGCAACTGTGCATGGTCACAGAAATATATATCTACTCGGATTCGACTTTAGAGAATACGGAAAAGGTGAATTGAACAACATATACCAAGACACAAAGAATTATGGAGAAAGACATTCGAACACAATCTTTGCTGAATGGTACGCACAATTTAGGAAAATAATCAAACAGAGACCTTACTGCAGATTTACAGTGGTCCATGACAATCCGCCTGACTATTTCAACCATATGCAGACAGGTGTGGATCTCAAAAACACAGAACTCATGGATTACGAAACTTTTAGAGAGAAAGTGCTAAATTAAATTTTTTAAATTTTGGACGCCACTTGTAAAAGTTGGCATTGTGGTTGGACGTAGGGTCACGGTCGATGGTCATTTGATGTAGATGTACCATTTCGTGGGCTAACGTTTCTATGAAGTCTTTCCAGGTATCAAACTTGGTCCTTAGAGTAATACTAAATTTAACATCTTCGCTGTCAACATGATCTACAGGCAGTTCATTTTTAGGGCATTTAATTTTTCTAGCGTCCCATATGCAAGTGCATTCTCCCATGGCATTTTTTAGTTGTTTGATATCCATGCTAGGCATTTTAAGTCGCTCATCAAAAAGTGCTTTGTTTAGCACATTAAACCATGACTGGGCCTGGGCAACTGATGGCTTGTGATTTTTCTTGCTACCACGTTTAATCAGTGCCTGTTTTACCTGCAGTCTGACCTTTTTTAAGGCCCTGATTGACATTTTTCTCGTCTTTTTTTGTTTCATAATATATGTACTTAACACATTGACAATCTGCGGATATGTGCTATACTGTAATTATCTAAATTTACCAAACAATGAGTGAGCATATTAAAACTACTGTAAACACAATAGAACAAGCAATACAGATATTGTCTTACAACGAGCATTGGTGGGAGGGTTTTCAATCGCACGGCAAGGATATTCCTACACTGAGAAGCCTGGCGGAATCTCCATATGCCTATACCGAAAAACAAGGAAATCTGGCAGTTGCCCTGCTGAAACGTTATCATACTTTGTTCATGAAATGGGGTCTGGACCTCACGCAACTATTAGAAAAACCAGTTTTTGACAGACCGTTCAGGGTGATTGATTATACAAAAAGCATTGAAGCATACACAGAGAACGACTCCGAATGGCTCGAAATGAAATTTCCATATCAAAAAAAAATTATAGATCTAATCCGTACACTCAAGGGCCAAAAATTGAAAAATCGTGTGCCAATGATTTACGACGGAGAAAGTAAAACATGGAAAATTAAAAAGACCGAGGTCACACTTTACTACTGTGTTTTGATTGCTGTGAGATACGATTTTAAACTTGTCACAGAAGAACTACTCGAGGAATATAATGAGGTGAAGCAGGAAAAATTACATTTCAAAAAACCTTGTGTGTTGTTGGAAAACGGACAACTAACATTCAAAAATGTTTCGACAAGTCTTATAGACTGGTGGAAGCAAAATTATGATCACAAGACATTCAGGCAACAATGTGATGTATTGAAAGAGTTACCTGTAGACAATATGTGCAACTTTGTTTTCACAGACAAGAGCACACTCACAGATCGCATAGCAGTTTCTAAAAACAGAGAACTATACCTAGACAGGAACAAATGGACCAAACAACAATTGGTTAGTGCTTTAGATGACCTGAACAGTCTACCACTGTTGTTACACACAGCACAGAATCTAAATCATTCAAGGGAGATTCAAGAAATAAAGGAATGGTATGAGGCTTTCAATGGAGCGGGCATACCTAATTCTTGTGTGTCTTGGGGCTTCACTGTTGAGGACGCACCGGAGTTTAGAAAATCTAAGAATGATAAAATAGGATACTTTGGTGATCCTTATCCTGAAAACCTACCCGAATCAGATAGGATGGAATTATACAACCTATGGAAAGATATACAGGCGTTGTCAAGCACCTGCAAACAGATTACCAAAGAGACTAAAATAATTTTTGTACGGGGAAGGATTCCGCGAAGTCTAATGAAAAGCCAAATAATACCAAAAAGTGTTTGTACTGTTTTTGATTACAGTTATTGGCCGACCTCAACAGAAACTTTAGGAAGAGTGGTTGAAAATTGTGCGAAAAGAATATATTATATAATTAAAAACGAAAGTATATCCTGGAAACCGCACAATTATGAGTTCTTGTAAACTTGTTATAAAAGACGAAGTCAACGTTAAATTTGAAGATCTGTCATTGGAACACAGGAAAAGGCTCCATTCTAAATTCAAATTCGAGATACCTTATGCTAGACACCTACCCGCAGTAAAGTTAGGTAGATGGGATGGCAAGGTCAGTTTTTTTGGATTGGGTGGAACAACATATCTGTCTCTTGTTGACCAAGTGCTTCCAATATTGGAAGACGCAGGAGTATACGTTGAGTTAGTCGACGAGAGGACTCCTCATAATTTTGAATTCACAAAAATTGACAAGGACTTGTTAAATGACATAGTGTGGCCCGAACACCATCCGTGTGCCGGCCAGCCAATAGAATTGAGAGATTACCAAACAACAGTAATCAATAAATTTTTAGAAAATCCACAATGCATTCAAGAAATTGCCACAGGAGCAGGAAAAACAATAATCACAGCGGCTCTCTGTAAACTCGTCGAAGACTACGGAAGAACCTTAACCATAGTTCCGAATAAAAGTTTAGTGACCCAGACCGAAGAAGATTTTATTGCCTGTAATCTTGACGTAGGTGTATATTACGGGGACAGGAAGGAATTAGGAAGACAGAACACAATCGCAACTTGGCAATCATTAAACATTCTAGAGAAAAAAAGCAAGGATGAACACACAACGGAATTTTTAGAAGCGATAAAAGATGTTAACACAATCATTGTGGACGAGGTACACATGGCCAAAGCAGATGTGTTGAAAAGAATGCTGACCGGTCCTTTCGCACACTGCGGAATTAGATGGGGACTGACAGGCACTGTGCCAAAAGCAGATTTTGAATTTTATGGACTAAGATGTTCGATAGGTGAAGTTGTCAACAAAATTCCTGCCAAAGAACTGCAAGACAAGGGGGTGCTTGCCAACTGTCATGTTAATGTGTTGCAGACCCAAGATCATCCAGAATTCAAAAACTACCAAGAAGAACTAAAATGGCTCACCACCGATTCAACCAGGATGGACTGGATGGCCGGAACAATAGAAACAATATCCAGTTCCGGAAATACACTGATATTAGTAGACAGGATATCAGCGGGAGAATCATTAGAAAAGAAACTGAAGGGATCCGTTTTTATATCAGGCTCTACCAAAAACCCAGAAAGGAAAGAACATTATGATGAGGTATCTACTAGTAAAAATAAAATTATTATTGCCACATATGGAGTTGCCTCTGTTGGCATTAATATTCCTAGGATTTTTAATCTGGTTCTCATAGAACCGGGCAAGTCATTCGTGAGAGTGATACAATCCATAGGAAGAGGAATCAGGAAAGCGGAAGATAAAGACAACGTACAGATATGGGATATAACCAGTTCATGTAAATTTGCCAAAAGACACCTTGGACAAAGAAAAAAGTTTTACAAAGAGGCCAACTATCCTTATAATATAGAAAAAATAGATTATGAAAATCCTTACACTAGATAATAAAACATACACCTTAGAAAAGATACCAGAATATGTCGACGATAACTTAAGATTTGCAGTCTTGGATAATAGTAATCCAAATGACCCAGATTATTTTTTTATACCATTGATATTTCTAGAAAGTTTCAACGCACCTGCGGCTGTGCTACAGATAGGAAAATACAAAATATCAATGCCGCTAGATTGGAAGATGCTAGTCGGGGACGCGGAACAAGGGGAATTGTTTATGTTGCCAATAACCAGTTTAAATGACAGAGGTTTTGAATCATTTGTATTCAATCCATTAACGGGTTCTAAACCCGAGTTCATAGAAGTTGACATTGTAGACATATACCAGGAAATCAAATGGTACTTTCCAAAAATCAAATCCGGACAAATACTTGCCGTGCCTTTAGAATCAGGGTCTAACCCCCAATGTGCTTACTTTGTCAAAGATATTTCTCGGCAGAACGAAATCATTGATTATGGCTCGGTCTGGTAGATGTGTCTTTGTAGAGGCGCCAGTATCTATAATAGATGGCACCCCTATATGGTTTGACAAGGATTGGTTGGTGAACTTCACTGCATGGCTTCGACAAGAAAAATTAAAACTATCAGCACTGGAGATTAAAAAAAATAATAAGTTGAAGATAACGTTTTTAGATGCTAAAATGGCATTATTGTTTGGATTAAAATATGACAACAAAAAGCAACAGGAAATTTTTCGAACTAAGGAACGGCCTTAAAGCCGTCGACTTCAGGAACAAAGATTACTATGACAGAATAGACGACCACGAAAAAGGACTTTATTCGCCATATATGATCATGAGATACGCCAGCAGTGTTTCAGGAGATAAGTTTTATCAAGAACACTACGTAGAAATGGTGAACGAATGTGTGAACAAACATCTTTTTACTCTTTCTAGCAAACACAAAAAACTTTGTTGGATGTTGACTAGTATGTGTGGAGCCTTGAAACAACAGTTTCATCCATGGGTGAAACCAATGAAAAAGATACCAAACAAAAGTTTAAAACAACTGCAACAAATCTACCCTAACATGAAAGAACAGGATTTAGAAACACTGGATAAGATTATTACAGATAATGAACTAGAAAAATTACTAGAGGACCATGGTATCGAATCTTAACGAATGCACATATTGTGGGAAAAAATTCCAGAGAGAAAGAACACTACAGGTACATGTCTGTGAACCAAAAAGGAGACACCTACAAAAAAATGAAAAATGGGTTCAAAATGGATTCATGGTGTTTCAACGCTTTTATCAGATACACCAAAATTCCTCCAAAACAAAAACTTACGACGACTTTTGTTCAAGTTCATACTATAACGCATTTGTCAAATTTGGCAGATACATTATGCATGTGAATCCGTTGTATCCCGAAAAATACATAGACTATGTGATACTGTCCAAGATCAAACTAGATCATTGGGCCAGAGATGATCTTTACGAGGCATATCTAGTGGACACACTTAAATCGGAACCTGTGGAATCGGCCTTGAGAAGATCCATTCAAACAATGATGGACTGGGCGGACGAACAAAGTGTACAATGGTCTGATTATTTTAGGCTAGTGAATACCCCGCGGGCGGTACAACACATATTGACGGGTAAAATATCACCGTGGTTAATCTTAGGTTGTAAGGCAGGAAAAAAAATGTTAACATCATTTACTGACGAACAATTACAGATGGTACAAAGATTTGTTGATCCAAATTTTTGGAACAACAAGTTTAAAAATTATCCTGCCGATGTTCTGTTTGTCCAAGAAACCGCCAAGGAGGCAAGAATTGAGTAAGACTAAAGACATAAACAAAGGATTTGAAATTGCTCCAGGCGACAGCGTCATAGTTATAGGTGATGACGGAAAACTAAAAAAGTTAGTTGTTTCTGGTATAAGTCATAAAGACCCACACACAGAAGGAACCAAGAAACTTTTAGAAGTATTGCAAATATTTGATCCGAAAGCAAGGGTTGAAACATTTTTAAATGCAAACAAGAGGAAATTGAACTGATGCCAGATATTGATATAGATTTTTTTGACCGAGAAAAAGCACTAAAATTTTTTAAAAGTATACCTGCTTCGATAATCAAAGAAGAAGAACTGGAAAAACACAAGACAGGAGTATATTTCCATGAGGCACCAATGGATCCTATCAGCAACACTTGTAGCCTAGATCACAAGGTTGCGGAAAAACGTGGTTACTTCAAGGTAGACTGCTTAAATGTAAGCATCTATGAAAAAATAACATCTGAACAGGAGTTAGTTGAACTTATGATCAGAGAACCGGATTGGGATATGTTAAAAGATATTAACGTGGTGAAAAATCTTTTTCATTTGAACAACCATTTTGATTTGGTCAACAAATTACAACCAAGGAACATAGAACAACTGGCGGCAGTGTTAGCAATTATAAGGCCAGCAAAACGATACCTCCTGCACAAAGATTGGATAGATATTTTGAAAGAAGTTTGGGTGAAACCAAGTGATGGCACTTATTTTTTTAAGAAATCACATGCGGTGGCGTATGCCCATGTTATTGTTGTGCAGATGAATCTCATATCCGATGGTAAATATAACTTTAGTGAGACAGACCAAAAAAACTATCGCTAAAAATTCAAACTATAAAATAGTAGACTTAGATCATCTTACCGCAGATCTCACACTGTCCAAGTTTCTCTCCGACTTAGTAAAATCAAAAATCAAAAGACCAGTGCTTCTTTTGAACAAAGAAGGACAATTCAATGATTTTTGGATACGAGATCTTCTACCCGAATGGCAGGCTATTTGGCATCCACGTGGCGTAGAAATAAGTTACAATAGAAAAAATCGAAGTTTTTTTTTGAAGAAGTTATGAGATAGGACGTCTCATTAATTGTATTGTTCTTCTTTTTATTCTTTTCTTTGAGATATCTTCAAGCCTCACAATCGGACCATGAAGCACTTTGAGATCCTTTGTAGACAAAGAGATTAATGTGCTTTTGAAATATTGAAAATCATTTTTCAAAAAGATGTTGATAGGAATTTTACGGTTGGATTCCCACCACCATGTTTCACCCAACTTTAGAAATTTCATTTTGTCTGCT
>Ga0222718_10002564_pt1 | contig 16210 bp, 25 predicted proteins | sample C33_27DmetaG_FD_165045 | JGI IMG/M metagenome (GOLD analysis project Ga0222718, IMG submission 165045) | Estuarine water microbial communities from San Francisco Bay, California, United States - C33_27D | ecosystem: Environmental > Aquatic > Marine > Unclassified | place: USA: California... | reverse complement strand
CAGTTACCATGCCCATCACCTGTTAGATTCTGGCGAGCAGCAGCATCTGATGCTTGAGAAGTTCTTGCTTCTCTAAAGAAATTTAAAAACGATTTCATCACACTAGGATTACCCATAAGAATATTTATATACCAACTAGATAGTCAAAATGAATGTTTAGAACCAAGTTGTCGCTGCTTATGTTTTAAGTATCTTTGAAATGTTCTGTGGATGAATACCTGAAACTGTGGATTGTTAGTGATTGCTCCTTTATATCTTACCTCAAGATTAGCGATAGGTAAACCAGTTCCTGTTCCTTTTCCAATTTTCAATGTATAGAAAAGTTTTGCTGCAGTTGCTCCTGATTCAAATGCCTGTTTCTTTCCTCTAGTTGTTTGAACAATAAAGTCCTTTGGAGTTGGAGGTCTTCCATTAGGCATCGTAAACAGTTCTGTAAATACTTCATTCATCAATCTAGATGATTTTTCATTTGGTTCTTTTACATTTAATGTTCCATCTTTATTAATATCACCTGAACCTGTTATCAAACTAAAATGAAATACTTCCTGGTTGTTGACATAGCTATCAATATTAATTCTGAAGGCAATATCTAAAAACTCTTTAAAAGTATCAGGATCAGAAAATACTTTCCTAAATGCCTCGTCAATGGATTCAAAATAACTATTCTTTGGATATGAAATAACGCCATTACGAGTTCTATATTCTCCTCCAGTCAATGCAGCATTCTTTTCATCCCCACTCAATGAATTATCCAATTCCTTCATCCAGATATTTCTATTTCCTTTCGGTCTCTTTGCAAACTTTGCAAGGTATACTGCAGACCAGAATTTTTCCTCTTCTTTCGCAAGGGAACGTCCTTCCTGACCTAGTTTATATGTAAGATATCCGTCTCTAGTTCCCTTACCAGTAGAAGAGTTAAATGATCCTGTTCCTGTTACTGGTTTATTGAGAAGGGTAGGATCTGGTTCATTCGTTCTAACACCTTTTTTCTTAAGAGATAATCCCCAAAAGTGTTTGATTTTACCTTTACTAAATTCAATAATCAGATCAGATGAGTTATATGCTTTAATAATATAATCTTGTTTCTTTAGATCTTTAGCATTAAATCCTTCAAATGCCTTAACTTGCCTGTCCCATTTAGAACCAGTTTGATATACTTTATCTATTTTATATCCTTTTTCCTTAACTAATAATTTGACAATATAGTTAGAAACAGAAAGTGCCTTAGCAAGATTTACTAGATCACCTTTAATTGCTTTTACTTCTTTATCTTTATGCCCATTAACATTCTTTGCATTGGTAGCAATAGATTCAGACAATTCAATCAGTTCTTCTTCTCTTTTTTGTGGTAACTTGTTATTGATTGTGTCAACATTAATAAATTTAGAATCTGAAATAAGTGCTGCTGTCATCAGTTCATGAGGGTCAGCACTATCATTCTTCAATCCCTTAAAACCAATAACAAATTTCTTCGGTGCTTGACGAGTTCCATCCTTTTTTAAAGGATACATATTCATGTAAATAGTTTTAGATCCGCTGGACCATGTTGTATCTCTTACATATTCAATATCCTCAATCTCAACGGAACGTTTCTCTTTATCCCATGCTTCTTTAAATATTGTTCGTATCTCTTCAACATGAGGTGAAAGTTGATTCCAAACTTTGGATCCAACTTCATCTCTTTTTGATCTAAGTTGGACGTTTAGTACAACTCCATATCCAGTTTTTGGTTTTTCTACTTTTCCTACCTCACTTGCAGGTGCAGGAAAAGTAAAAGTAGATTCATCACCACTAGAGTTATGTTTCTCTAATGTTTCTACAATTTTATACTTCCTATAAACCTCTCGCGAAGGTTCAATAAGAAAGTCATGGTTTGCTGCCATCAGTCAGTCCAAGAGTTTACAATCTTTTCAAACTTTTTCAGTTCTGTCTCCGAGAAAGACACTTCTTCTTTCTTTAGTGCTGCTTTACGGAACTGAAGATCAATACGAGTTCCTCTGTCCATCTTACCCTGACTTGCAGGTTTCTTAGACCCACCAGCAGGTTGAGGACCAGCATCACTGCTAGTTCTTCTGCCCTGAGCATACCTAGATCCACTCATCTTAGAGTCACCAGAGATCATCTTACCAGCATCAGATCTGCTGTCCTGATACTGCTTCTCAGTCTGTCCGTGCTTGCCTTTGTAGATTTCATCTACGTTCTCAACTTCTGCATAAACTGCTCTATATGCAGTAGAAAGAAAATTAGTAGCATTACTCTTACCTTCTTCCATTTTCTCATCACAATCATCATCGCACTTATGACCTTTCATACCGTGCTTCTTCTTATCCTTAAGAGCCTTCTTCATTGACTCCTTTTCATTACCATCTTTGTCAAAGTCTAGGTAATCGGGTTTTGCTCCCTCACTCATTCTCTTAGCAACTTTCTGAGCACCAGAGGATACTTTCTCTGCTGCTTTCTTCAGCATACCTTTAATACCAGACTTTGCTTTTGCCTTAGCATCAACTGCTGCTCTAGCAGTCTGAGCAGACATATTCTTAGCAGTCTGTGCTGTTCTTCTTGCTTTGTCTTGTGCTGCTACTTTAGCAGTTCTATATGCGCCATACGTTTTAACAGCACCAGTTGATGCTTTAGACTTTACTTTGTCCATTGCGCCTTTAAGTCCGGTCTTCATTGCCTTGACTTTCATTGCTCTAGGACTATCAGTATCACTACCATAAGTCACTTTTGCTTCAGAAAGCATTCCATCAACTATAAGATCAACACCGGTTACATCATAACCTTCGTCAAACAATTCTTGAACGATCTCTTCACAAATATCGTTAAGTTCTTCTTCGTTAATCAAGGAGAAATCCAACTCACTTAGGGAATCTCTACTAGCATAGAACTCTTCTTTAGCTTCAGGATTATGGACAGCCTTGTAAGCCTCCATGAAATTACGCAATACAGAAGACATTTCTTTTAACACATTACTTTTTTATATTTATATTATTCAAATATTCTCTTTCGTTTTTGTATATTATAGAGGGATCAAGATATAATTCAATACCTGTTTTTATTTCGGGAAACAACCATTCATGAACTGGTAGACATGCTTTCCAGTTCACTGGTTGAATGCAGTTCATAATTACTACAGACCAAAAGGCAGCAGCATAGTTAAGGACTGTTGTCATTTACTTTTTCGTGTCCATACACGATTACAATTTTTCTATATTCAGTGGGATTACCCGAATCATAATCCCAACATTTATAGTGCTCTACTTTGCCACCGATATCTTCAGCGATACGATTTATCTTAGAATAAGGAACATCGTCTCTACTCATAAGTCAACCCCAACGCTTGAATTACCTACCACCCTTGTGTATTGATCAAGAGTTCCATCTTGCTCACACTTAAGATGCCATCGTGTCATAATGATTACATTGTCTTTATGCAATCCAGACAACATTTTACGTCCTTGTTTAGTCTCAGTGCTCCAAAGTCCATATTTGGTTTCCCAAATATAAAACACATCATCAATTAGTTCTCTAGTCTCTTTGTCTCCAGTCATCTGTTCTGTTTTGGTGGAACCAATCGCTAATGTCATCTGCGCTATCAAATCCTGTTTTGTGATTGGATGGATCAGGGTCTCCCAAGTCCATCCTATTCATAAAATCGTCCAAACTTCCTTCTTGGATGTTTGGATTATGTGCTATTCTTTTTGCTCTTCTCAACATTTCACCAGCAGATCTATTTGATTTTGCTAGTTTAGTTGCCCATATCATATCAGATAGTTTTACCTCTTCACCTTGACTGATGCGTTTACAAATAAACTCCATCCGTTGCCGGTATTGATTAGATAACATATCTTAATCTCTTTTATTCTATTATTTATTCCTCTTTAGAAGATTCATCTTCTACAATAAGACCTTTTTTATTAAATCCAAATGGTCCAGTTTTTTCTTCTGCACGATTCTTCATAGCAACACCAGCAAGAGATTCCATGATTTTTAGAATGTCTTCTGATTTTGCATTTTCACCAAGTTCTTTAGCAACATACCAATACTTAGGCCAAAACTCTTCGCCTGCAATAAGATATTCATTAAGACTAATCGTTTTCATTTTCCTCCAGTGTCGTAGTTAAGTTTGTCGTCTTGTTCTTTCAGTTTACGTTGACGAATATCTTCGTGCAGTTTTGCAATAGCAGCACGAACTTCAGGAGTTTCTTCGTACTCCCATTCATCATTCTTCTTGTTCTTGAACTTTTTCTTGCTCATTAAGTCGTTCCTGAATTTTAGTATCGAGTTCTACAATAAGATTACGAATATCAATGATTCTCGTTGGACAACAAGATAAATCTAAAGTATATCCATGCTGTTCACGATATAATGCCTGCCGAAGAGCAACTGCTGCTGGTATACTAATTTCAAGATTAATCATACATCTCCCTCTACACGATTTTCAGAATAATAGGAATCAAATGTTCCTGATGGATAACGAGCACTTAGTTTCTCAATGTTCATATCAAGAATCTCATCAAAGTTAGTATCCAATGCCATGAATGCTTGGGCAAGATACCAGCAGATATCTCCAAGTTCACGCTTCATATGAAATACATTATCTTCAGTATAAGGTTTTCCTTGAAACAAAATCTTCTTCACCACCTCAGTAAACTCACCTGCTTCTGCAGTCAATCCCAGAGAAGCAGTTAGAAGTTGAGTGGTGTTTACTCCAGAGGCTTCAAGTTCAGCAAGACGAGATGCCATAACACCATAGTTCAAACTAGGTTCACTAGTAGTTTGTTTTACAAAGTCAACATAATTATTCAAAACTTAAATCCCTCAAATACTTTTTTAGGTTTGTTCTCATAACTATACTGCTCTTCCTGCTTATTGTCAAGCAGATCATCCTGTGCGGTTTGCTCACAATCGTACAGTCTCATCTTTGCACGATCAACACCAATCACAAATCGTTTGAATACAGTCTCAGCATTATAACGATTCTTCAACTGTTTTACAAGTATCTGTCCCAACTCCTCAAGCTCATCAGTTTTAATAAGGGCAAACATAAGATCAGCAGTAGCAGGCAACCCAAAGGACTCACTAGTATCAGTGAGTTCAACATCACTGCTGCCATAACCAGAGCGAGTGGTCTGCGTGGCAGAAACGATAGGGACGTTTGCTTCGACAGCCAACCCTCGAAGCTCCTCAGCAATTGCTTTGACAACTGTATATGAATTGACATTGCTACCAGCGCGATATCTTTCGGAAGCACATATATTAAGGTAATCAATGAAAATAATATCAGGTCTAAATGACTTTTTAAGTGCAAGTTCATTAAGAAGTGACCTAAAGTGTCCAGCATGTGCTGATGCTGTTGCGTATTCTTTAATTATAAGAGTTCCCTGTGTCTTTTGAGCAACGTTGCTAACTTTACTCATAAACATTTGCTTAGGAAGATCCGCAATGTCTTGAATATTGATGTTTAAAAGGTTTGCGTCGATTCGTTCAGCAATCTTCTCCTCAGCCATCTCTGCAGTAATATAAAGTACGTTCTTATTCTGAAGTAAGACAGAAGAAGCCATATGACACATAAACAAAGACTTGCCGACACCAGTCCCAGCAAGAGCAATATTAAGTGTTTTATTAGGAAGACCACCTTTTGTGATTTTGTTAAAGAACTCAAGGTCGAACGGAATCCTGGATTCTTTTTTGGTGTATAGATCATATCTTTCGGCACAGTCTTCTAAGTAATCATGACCTACATGGTTATCAAAACCAACAGCAAGAGCCTCGGATAAGATTGATGGGATAGCATCAGGACTATGCTTCTCATGCTTACCATCTGCAATAGAAATAGATTGAACTAGTGCTAAGTAAATAGCACGATCACGACACCACTTCTCAGTAGTATCCATCAACCAGTCAAAGTCAACTGGTTCGCTATCCAAATAACTAATGAGTTTTGATATCTCTTTAAATGTAATATCAGAGATGTCTGTTCTTTTTTCTACCTCAATACTTAATATCTCTTTTGTAGGAGTATCATTATATTGAGTAACAAAAGATTCAATCTCTTCATATACTATCTTCTGATTAGTATCTTCAAAATATTCAGATTTTAAGAAAGGGATAACCTTTCTCCAATAGTCTTCAGTATGAAGCAGATTCTTAAGGATTAAGAATTCAATTTTATCCATGTGACCAAAGACAGTAAGTTGACATAATATACTTTTTACCTTTCAATACTGGTCTGCCACTATGAGGAAACATCCAGTAAGGGGGGAAGATAAGCACAGATCCTTTTTTAGGTATGATTGAACATTCGGGATAGAATACAGTTTCTCCACCTTCAAAGTTATCATTCAGATACCATATCATAGCAATGTATCTACGTGAAGTAAGAAGAGAACTAGTGTCAGCATGATAATCATACCTATCTTCCGTGCCACTTTCATAGCATTTTATATTTCCTCCTTCAAACTCATATTCATTTGCTTCAAAATATTTTCCATACTCCCCAATATAATTTTGATACGTTTTGAGAAACCTATGATTTTGTTCTTCAATCTTTTTTTGAATCACATCATAGTGTTCATGATCAATGAGATCTTGAACAAATAGATTAGTCCAGTTTGGATATCCGTTTCTATCAAGTCTCTGCTTTTTATCACTCTCATCAAAGATACTAATAAACTCATCACAGATTGAATCAGGAATTGCCTGGTCAATCTTCAAACATAAATCTAATACATTCATGAGCCGTAAGAAAACTCCTCCTTAGCAATAACATCTAACTTTTCCATTACCTCTTCGGTAAAGTATGTTTCAGGTTCTTTGAGAATCGCTTTGGCATAAACTTTTTTGCCACCTATCTCATAACGACCTGCTACATTTTTCCAAAGTCCACCAATCTCACCAAGTTCAAGAAGACCATAATAGCGATCAAGACCACGCTCATCATAGTAGAGGCGTACTGTAACGTCTTTGTTTTCTTTACTTAAACGCGACTTAGCAGTCTTTGCCTTGATAAGGTTTCCAACGACATCGGTGCCATCTTTTTCTTTTTTCTTGGACAGATAGATGATTGTAGACGCTGCATACTTGAGGCCGCTGCCTCCTCCCATTTCTTTAGTTGGTACATAAGATCCGATGACATCGTAGGTGTGATTGGTTACAATCATTGGAATATTTGCTTGACCAAGTTTGAGTGTGAGCATACGGAATGCTCCTTTCACCAGTTGGGATTTGGTCATGTCCCTAACTTGTTTGTCGTCTAGTGCGTCACGAATCTCCTTCTCTGTCGAAAGCATACCAAGAGAGTCTAGTACAAACATGCATGGACTGCGCTCTTCTTCAGATTTCTTTAAGTATATATCAACAGCCTGCAGTGCTTTTTGCCTAAACTGTTCAATCGTAACAACATTAATGACAACTAGTCTTTCTAGGTCAATGCCACGACTTTTAAGAAGAGATTTATTAACTGCTGCTTCAGTGTCAAAGTACAGACAGTAACCACCAGGATTACTATCCAGAAAATTCTTAACCACAGCGAGACTAAAAAAAGTCTTGCCAGTAGAAGACTCCCCAGCAATGGCAGTAATCTTATTCCCAGAACAACCACCAAATATACTACCTGATATAAGTCCGTTAAGAATGAACGAACCTGTGTCCACGTAAGTTTCTGTGTCGTCGATGTCTTTTGCCAGTTTGGTATAGTCATCTCCAATCTCTTTTACAATCTCTTTTAAAAAATCCATTATTCAAAGAATAGTTCAAGGTTTACAGTCTTCTCTACATTCCAACCAATAGCATCAAGAATGACTTTAAGAGGTTCTAGAAAGGCTTTGTTGAATTGTAGGTCATAGTCAATGTATTTGTCAAGACCAAGTTCGTGAGGAAATTCTGAGATGAATGATAATACATTTTCTCTGATTGGATTTGCCTTCTTTAATGCTACGAACTTGATCTTTTCTCCGTTATTGATAAGAGAGTACTTACTATCAAGTTTCTTCTCTTTAATATAGTGATTATATAGCAATGCTCCGCGAACATGCATTGGACATCCCTTTCCATAAATGGTAGAGAAGGACTTATGCTTATTCACATCAGAGATTGATCTTGGAAATGCTATCTCCTCTGGGGTCATCTTTTTAAACTTCTCTCTAGCATTATCAATAAAGTCAATCACCTCATCCTCAGTCCCATTCATCATAAGTTTGAGAGCATCTTTGATCATCTTCCTACAGGGAGCAGGAGTAGATGACTTAACTGCTTCAATACCCATCATCTTGAGTTTAGGTTCGTCATAACGAACACCTTCACTATCCCATACGTTGAGAATATATCGCTTCTTTGCGGTCCAGATACCACGTTCAGCAATATTCTCACGCTTCATTTGCATTTTCTGTTCATATGCATTAACAAACGTCGCAAGGTCTTGATAGGAGGAATCGATGAACGGTTCCAACTTGTCCTCACAAATCTTATTGATGATCTCCACAATCTTAGTCGGTTCGCTGATGCGATTGCTATAAAATTTATCAACAAGAGGTCCAAAATTAATATAGATTGAGTCGGTGTCGGATGCGATGACATAATCGACAGTATCTGTTTTTAATAGATTATTTAGATATCCGTTCATACGATTTTCAATCCAACGGATAGAAGTTTGCCCCGAAAGTGTGATTGCTTCAGCATTTGCTAACTTAAAGTATCTGAAATATTGATTACCAATAGCGCCATAAGCACTATTAAGAGCAATCTTCTTCGCCATTTGAATGTTGTTACATCTAGCGATTTCCTTTTCAAGTGCCACAGTAGGCGTCTTCTCGTACTGTTGCTTGGCAGTAAGCATTCGTTTTTTAAAGATGACTCGTTCGGCATACATCTTCTCCATCAACTCAGGCAGAAATCCTTTTATATCTTTCCTATACATTGCACCATTACCACAAACGGCATAGTCTTTATACATCTCAAAAGTAATATCCTGATTGAGAATCTTATCAACAGTAACTGATGGATGCTTTGTCTCAATCAATGTTTCTGGTGATATATTGTACTGCATCATTAGGTGAGGATATAGTGAGTTAAGGTCAAACGACACCACCCAATCATACACACCAGGTTTTGGTTCTTTTACATAAGCACCGGCATACTTATCACTCTTATCAGACTTATCTTTAGGAGGAATAACAATATTTCTTTGTTTAAGATAGTTATAGATGATAGTGTCCCACATTCTCACCTGAAACATCACATCAGTATAGTTAACTTTGGCAGTATATGCCATCGTCAATGCAAGTTCAATCAGTTTCATCTTGTCTTCCATTCGGTCAACAAGTTCTACGTCAACGATGTTGTAGTCTACAAACTTCTTCCAATTCCCACGATAAAAATCTTTAAAGGTATCAAACTCACTGTGATCTAGTTTCTTTTGTCCTAGTTCTACTTCAGCAATATAATCCAATCGATATGATTCTTGTGCTTTATAAGTAAACTTCTTATACAGTTCTAGATAATCAAGTGTCGTAACACCAAGAAGTTCAAAAACATTGAATACCCTACCAGAGATTTGAATCTCTTGATGATTGACATATCCCCAAGGTGAAAGTTCCTTCATCTTCTTCTCACCCATAATCCGAGTGATACGTCCACAAAGGTATGGAATATCGTACAGACGACAGTTCCATCCAGTCACAACATCAGGTGGATTAGTGGACCACCAATATAGAAATGCCTCAAGCATCTCTACTTCATCAGGGAAGTAATGATAAGTTACATTCTTCTGAGTAGGTGTATATGGTTTACGTCCCCAGGTTCTAATCTCTTTTGTTGTATAGTCCTGAATAGAGATTGTAAGCATCTCCTCAGAACAAGATTCTGGATCAGGGAATCCATGCTCTGCTTGAACCTCAATATCAATCGTTACTAGATTGATCTTCTTGATATCAAACTTGATTTCTTCTGCTGGATAGTTATCAGAAATATACTGATATACATATCTCTCATTTCCGTAGATTTTGAACCCATCAATACCATCATACTTTTTATAGAACTCGCGGCAATCGCGAACTGTTCCTGGTTGAATGGGTTCTACACTCTCACCTTCAAGTGTTTTCCACTTGCTTTCTTTCTTTGATTTTACATATAGAGTAGGTTGAAACTTATCCTTATATTTTACTTTTCTTCCGTCTTCATAACCACGAACGAGAAAGTTGTCCCCAATCATTTGGACGTTTGTGTAAAACCTCACTTGATAACTTCTTCGTACTTACCCTTCAGTTTAGTACTAGGTTCGACAATAGTCAAGATCTTATCCGAGGAAATCATAAACTCATTATCCATGGTGTAGTCTAGCAACCAAGGAGTAAGAGTAAGGTCAGAACCGATTACAAATGGTTCAATCAATTTACAATCAGGTTCTCCCAGTTCAGTGGTCACTTCTTCAATCTGAGTGACTAAAGTAAGATTATTGATCAGTAGTAGAACTTTAAGGTTTTTCATAATAACTCCTAAAAAAATAGGGAGATCATCTGGATTTTGCCAGACATCTCCCTGCGGCGACGATACAAATATATTTAGAGCCAGTCTTTACGGGCATGATGTTCAGGGACAAGTTTCCCAAGATTCACAGTCAAAAACCCATCCTCAAAAGTAACTGATCTAATTTCCGTGTCTTCAGCGATTGTCCAGGAACGTGCAAACGACCGTTGAGCCAGACCTTTATGCAGGTAGTTCTCCTTGTCCTCTTTCGCCTCCTTCTTGCCCTCCACAGTGAGTTTACCGTATTCTGTGTAGACATTGACTTCTTCCTGTTTAAACCCAGCCAGAGCGAGTTCTAGACGCGATGCTGTGTTGCTTTCTTGTATGAGATTATATGGAGGGTAGTTAGACTCTTGATTGAAACTGAATACGTTATCAAAGTAATCATTCATTCCAATACTATTACGTGTGATCCTGTCCATTAACTGGTCCAAGTCCGCAGCATTATACTTCATGAGGTTTCCCATTGTACTTCTCCTTAACTAAGCGAGATTTGATTGTGTGGACCCTGAAGGCATCCGATATATTTATAATACAAGACATAAAAAAACGGGGCAGTGAACCCCGTAATTTTTCATTCGGTTTTACATAAAAGATAAAATACTCTCACTTTTACTATTGATTCTCTCCTCCGTCATTTTATAATATTCTTCATTCATTTCTATTCCAATAAAGTTACGCCCACACTGCTTTGCCGCAACGCCGATAGCACCACTACCCATACATGGATCAAGCACAGTATCTCCTACATTTGAACTAGCCTCAATCAATCTCTCCATTAGTTTGATTGGTTTGGGTGTTGGGTGGTCTTTGTAATGTTCAATGGCATTTCTCCACACAGCAGATTTACAATGTTCATTGAATACCGCACCAGATTTTTTAGCAAACACACAGTTTTCAATACTGGATAACCAAATGTGCTGACCATTCATTGGGGATGGATTAGTTTTCTCCCAGATACAATGACGCACTGAGAGTTTATGGTCAATCAAACGATTACGAATATGAGATACTTGAACTGATCCACAGAAAATGTAAATACTTCCAGAAGTTATGCGAACTACTTCATCGATAAAATCATCAAGAGGAAAAGTAATAATATCTGCATGACTTTTATCTAGATTACGAAGTCCTCCACTCTTACGATTTACCTCATCATAAGGTATATCTGTAAGAGTCAAAGAAATACTCCCATCAGCAAGTGATGGGAGAACCTTCATACAATCATCATTATAAAGTTTTACATCACTCATAGTTGAAAATAATTGTGCTTGGACATACTTTAATTAGTCGCTCCCAACTGATTGGCACACTAATAGTGGTGTAACGACCGTTCTTAGCATATTTACGATTTTTATCTGGAAAACGAAGTTTTTCAAATCCTTCTTTAAGTTCTTTACGCATCACGAGTGCTGCTTTATTCATGCCAGGAATAATATAAAGTATAGCATCATTCAACTTGTGATTGCAAACTGCCCAACCAGGAACGGGAATCTTATTGGAATAATGACCAAAATCTTGACTAACAATCTCTGCTAGAAAGTCATCATAAACAGCAGAGGTATGAAAGAAACGAATCTTCCAATCAAGAGTAAAGTACTCTTGCTTAATCTCTCTGGTTTCACTATCTACAAGATCAAATGAACAATCAATACCGGACTTGTTCTTCGCAATGGTCTCTACATCAGTTCCGTAGTATTCTTGGATAGAATCATAATCAATGGACAGACCAAACTTCTGATTAAAGATAATATTCAGTTGATGCAGTACAGGAAGGTGTTTCCCACTTTCAATGAAAGTTTGCTCATCATGAGCAGACTTTGCAAAGTTATGAAGGGAGTGATTTTTCAAGAAGGGACGACGAACTTTGTAGGAAGCAGTCATGGGGGTTGATTTTGTATACACGTATTATAGCAAAAAAAGACCTTCCCGTCAAGGAAGGTCTTTGGGTGTTCCGACTTTTGTAGAGACCGCACGAAAAGAGTCTCAGTCTTATTTATTCCTTCTTCTGTTCAGGTTCTTCTACTTTATTCTTTTTGCCAATATTGTATTTTTGCTCTAGCACCCAATTATTTTTTTCCTTATAAGGAAGAACTTTAATTTGATTCAGAGGAGCAATATCTATAATAGCATCTTCAAGTACAACACTTACGAGACCCCAATCAGTAAGCAGGCGAGTAATACGATTCCTACGCTGAACATCGTTAACAGTAAGGTTAGCGTATTTGCCATCAAGAGCAAATAACTCCTTAAAATGCACGATATAATATTTACCTTGCTTATGTAAAATATGGCACGATTGATAAAGTTTCTTTTCTTTACGAGATGCCACACCAATACGTGTGAGAGTTTCTCTTACCTTAAGGAAATCATCAGGAGCATTAAGTCTGACCTCAATCATTTTATCTTGAGACCAATTAACCTGAGGTTCAGAAGTCTGTGTCATTTTGTACCACCAGTTTCAAGTCGTTGTTTAATAAAGTCGATCTGTTCATTTGATAAAATCTTCAGGACCTGAGAGGCTTTCTCATTACTGTAACCATAGTATTGTTTAACACAATCTAAGTTTGTGACTTTATCCTTTCGGATCCAAGGAGAGAATCTCTTCCTTTTTCTCAAGATATTTATATAAAAATTATATTGCATATCTTTACTGAGGAAATGATACTTGTTCATTTCGTTAGCAAACATAATACAATCAAGATGACCAGCAAGACATTTATTAACAATATATGGTGGATATTGTTTTGCTAGATATGGATTTTCCTCAAGAATATTGTTCTTATTAAAGTTGATTGAGTTCAGCCAGTCCTTCAGTTCCGGTTCCATAATTAAAAAGTAAAAGTTCTTTACGTTGTTTTTGCTCTCGCATGTACTCACCAACTGATCTCATAGTATATGTAAGATCAAACTCAGCAGCATTCCATCCCACAAACCTATCCTTCACTAACTGATCTGAGTTATAGGATACAAGCATATCCATTTTACTAGCAGCACATTTTGCAGCAAAGTCATCATGGTCAAACCCTTTATGCATACTACCTTTCTTACCATATAGATTATCTTTAATATCATATGGAGGGTCTAGATAAACAAATGCATCAGAATCCTCTAGTAACTCTTCATAAGAAAGATTTGTAATCTTCCAGTTTGAGATTAGTTCTGAATACCCAGGAAGTTTGTCAATGCCTCGCATCGAGAAATTACTATTTGACGCTTGTTTAGAAAATGAACTGGCTTCAGTGAGACCAGAAAAAGAACACTTGTTGACAATATAAAAACTGACAGCGCGAACCAAACTAGATCTTTCAGGATCATTAACTTTTTCCTTTGAGAATAAAAATAAATCTTTTGCTCTATTTGGATTGGGATGAAGAGATTTGAGTTTTGCTAACTCATCTCGCAACACGATGCCATTACTTTGAACTTGTGTCCAAAAGTTAACTAGAGGTTCATATAAATCATTTACCCATATATTTAAGCGAGGATATAGTTTAGACACATGGATTGCCACAGATCCTCCGCCAAGAAAAGGTTCACGATATTCACCATAGTTATATAAGTCAGGAAAATATGGATTCATTTTCCCACATGCTCTGGATTTACCTCCAGGATATCTCAAAGGTGTTTTGAACGATCTCATAGAATCAGTTTCTTGCTAGGTGTTTCAATGGTAGAGAAAATCTTAGTATAGTTATCTACAACTTCATCCCTAGCATCACAAATATAAACAATATACTGCTTATCAATTGTGAGAGTTGTTCCTTCTTTTTGAAGATATGACCATGGACCAAAACCAATTTGACCTTGAGCACTGGGCATTGCTACTAGAGGATTTTCAACCTCAATAGTATTCTCATCTTCATTGATCAGAGTGAAGATAACTTCTTCACCAGTGTTTGCACGAAAAACTTTTACATTCATTTCAATTAACCTTCTTGTTTACTTTAGTTTGATACTTTGCGACAAGAGCAAGTGCTTGCTTCCTATCTGTCCCACAAGGGGCATTTTTTAAACAAATCAAAATCAGTTCATCATCAGTAATGGTGGGTTTAATTGTAAACCCCCACTTATCAACTTCACCTTCTACAGGTGCTTCGCATGGATCGAATTCGTGTGGCATTATTCAATACCTTTAGGAAATTCTTCAATCTCAGTCAATTCATAATCCCAGTCTTCCATAACTTTATTGGCAAGGAATCTATCAGAAAGCATTTCAAGTTCCTTCTCAGCATACTCTCTAGTCTCTGCTTCCAACCAAACATCAACTACCTTACCCAATCTAAGTTTCTTGATATTGAGTTCTGACAATCGCTTACAGGCATCTCTCACAGCATTGCCAGGAGAGTCATCAACCTGTGACCTTAGACGGATGAATACTAGTGCTTTAAACTTCATTTGAACTCACACTCAATCATAATCTCAGTCAAACACGCAAGCATATTTATTTCCTGATCAGCTACGAACGAACTTTGATACTGATACTTAGCAATAACAAGCACAGCAGCAGCAATCCCAGGACCTGCCAGGTGTGTATAAAGAGCATCGTAAATGCTACGCAGAAGTACAGTAGGATCATTGTCCAAATTATCAACGACCCACTTTCGCGTGGCGGGGAAATCTTTCTCCTTAAGAAACTTAAAAAGTTCAGTAGTCTTAACATTGCTGAAAGATGCGAGGATACCACTATCAATTTTACCACTGACAGAGTATCTTTGCAACTCGTTTAGTACTCGTCTCCAGTCAGGAAAGTGCTTATTGATTAACTCAGCAATGACTTTATCTTCATACTCAATCTTCTCCAGATTGAGTATTTCTTGGATTCTTTTGAAGAAGTGGGCTGCAACTCCCTGTCTTTCTTTTCCCTTAATGGAGAACTCGATGACGGCACACCGACTATGAAGCGGTTGAATGATTTTGTTTTTGTAGTTGCAGGTAAAGATGAATCTGCAGTTACCAACAAACTCCTCAGTAAACGCCCGTAAGGCGAGTTGTACATCTGGGGTTGTGTTATCTGCCTCATCAATGATGACGACTTTGTGTCTTGCAGAAGACGAAAGCGATACGGTCGAAGCAAAGTTCTTCGCATTATTTCTGACGGTATCAAGGAATCGTCCTTCATCGGATCCATTGATGACATAATAGTCTGCTCCAAGTTCTTGGCATAGTGCTTTAGCGACAGTGGTCTTACCACATCCAGGAGGACCAGACAATAATAGGTTTGGGACCTCTCCTTTATCTAGGAAATCTTGAAAAGTCTTCTTAATATTATCAGGAAGTATACACTCTTCAATAGTCTTGGGGCGATATTTCTCAACCCATACAAAATCATTACGACTCATAATCATTCCAAAGGACGAACAAATTCATTAGATACAATATCAGTTGCCTTCAATTGTTCTTTCATATATTCTACACCATTTTCAGGTATAGCAGTATCACCACAAGTAAAGACATCACAAACTGCCATACCATTTTCAGGCCAAGTATGGATACTGAGATGACTTTCAGCAAGCATAGCAATTCCAGTCACACCTTGAGGATCAAACTTATGTACTATCAAATCAAGCAGTGTTGATTTACATTCTTTTGATGCTTTATATAAGACCATTCGTATGAAATCTTTATCATCAAGCAAATCAAAAGGACAACCTTTCAAGGTAAAAAGAATATGTTTCATTTATAT
>Ga0222718_10002556_pt1 | contig 16256 bp, 18 predicted proteins | sample C33_27DmetaG_FD_165045 | JGI IMG/M metagenome (GOLD analysis project Ga0222718, IMG submission 165045) | Estuarine water microbial communities from San Francisco Bay, California, United States - C33_27D | ecosystem: Environmental > Aquatic > Marine > Unclassified | place: USA: California... | reverse complement strand
CGGGACCGGGTACAGCACACAGGTGCCCTGTTTCAACCCGAAGGACGTGCAAGACAATGTGATGCGTGTGCTTCGCAACGAACCGCAGAAGGCGATGACCCCGTGGTACCGAGGGTTCAAGGGAACTATCGAGTCCAATCCGAACGAACCGACAAAGTTTATCACACGCGGAATCTGGAAACGGTCGGACAAAAACACCATAGAGATTACAGAACTGCCTGTCGGCAAATGGACGTCGGACTACAAAGAGTTTCTGGAAACGAGCGTGGTCGACCACGGTGTGTTCAAGTCGATGGAGAACCACAGCACGGAAACAGAGGTTCGCTTTGTCCTTCGAATGAACCTCGTGACGGCCACTGATACGGATATTGAAAAAGCACTCAAACTGACCACGTCGCTGTCCACCGGAAATATGCATTTGTTTGATGAGAATCAACAGATTACGCACTACAAATCGACCGAGGACATTATCGATTCGTTTGTTCGTGTGCGCAAACGGTTCTACCATGAGCGCAAGACGCACCTGCTGAAGGTGTATCGAGCGACGCATCAAGAACTCTCGGAAAAAATTCGGTTCATGCGCATGGTGATGGACGACACAGTGGTTGTGTTCAAACGGTCACGCATGAACATTCAGGAGCAACTGAAAAAGCAACGCTTCGCAACGTCCGTTCACGACACCTTGTTGTCCATCCGGTTGTCCTCGTTCACGGAGGAGAACATTCAGCAACTCGAACGCAAAATCAACGAATACAAAAAGAACATCGAAGCATTGAGTGCCAAGTCGATAGAAACCTTGTGGACGGATGACTTGAGTCTTCTATAAATTAAAGACAAACCATGAATACAAGATAACAATATGTCATATCCAAAACATTATGCAAAGGTGATGCGTTTGTTTCATAATCGTATTAAATGTGACTTGATTCGAAAAGCCGTTTGTGACAAGTCAGACATCCATCTATTGGACATCGGTGTGGGTCGGGGTGGAGACATGTTCAAATGGGACCAATGTGGTGTCGACTATGCCATTGGGTTTGACCCGGAATTCAGTTATATCGAAGAGGCGAAGCGTCGGTTCGCTCATAGCAACCTCATGGGGAAACGAAACTACCATTTCGTAAACTGTTTGTCAATGGACGCTCTCCAACTACCCGATCAGAGTATGGACATTGTTTCGTGTCAGTTTGCCATTCACTATTTTTTGGAATCGGAAGAAACCTTCGTTCGTTGTTTGGAACAAGTCGGGCGTGTGTTACGTAACGACGGTGTTTTCGTGGGAACTTTTATGGACGGTGACGTGGTGATGGAGCACACTCGACAAGGGACTCTGCCGTATTCGAACGGAGCCATGATGATGTACGTTCCCGAACATGACGCGTCTGTGTTTGCCAAACCGTTAAAGGTTCATCTAACCGGAACACTCTATTTTGGAGAAAACACTGTCAGCAACGAATACGTGGTGTTCAAGGACGTTTTGCAACGGTATTCCGCGAATGCAAGTCTCGAACTCGTCGAATTCAAATTGTTTCAAACCTATCATCGCGAATATCGAAACGATTTCAACATGAATACGGATTGTACCAAATGCAGTTACATGTATTCATCCTTTATATTTCGAAAAATAAGAAACACTTAAAGACCATACATGTACTATGACAAACAATCATGCCCGATAACAGTTGGACTCCTATTGCGATGCAGACCGGCTTCTCGAGTCTTCCGTCGGAAACTCCCAAATGGATTCAAAGAATAAAAGGCATTATGATGCATTTTATGGAACGGGCGGTATGGATCGGGAGCGAATACGCGAATGCATCGGGAAGAGATATTGTAACCTCTACAGATATATTGTATGCGTTACAATACCAAGCACGGACCTATTTGGACTACGTGACAAACACGGCCAATATTGAAAGTTTATTTGATAAGTATGTCGAAGAGTCGGATGAAGAAGAGTCAGATGACGAAGGGTCTGATGACGAAGGGTCTGACGACGAAGGGTCTGACGAAGAGTCTGTTGACGAAGGGTCTGACGAAGGGTCTGACGAAGGGTCTGACGACGAAGACTTGTTTACGCGTTGTGACAATCCACCCAACGACCTCATCAAGGATATGAACATGTACCATGACACTTGGGAGGATTGGAACCCAGACAATCTGTTTCAGCAAATCTTGAAGAACGCCGTCAATCAAACCTGTGTCGAGAAGTGTATACCGTAGTTTTTCATGGACTTGTTTCTGTACTGTACGGCATCCGTCACGTGTTTGGGTAAATCTTGTTCGTGAAAATGGTCGTGGTGTTTGGCGTGTTTGGAAACCACGCGATGGTAGTCTTTGGGGACACGGTTTTTCGTTCCGGCCATCTTTTTGGCCTCGTTTTCGTCGGTGAGTGCGTACGAGTGACTGATAATCACGTGTTTCCGAGGAATGACGGTTGAATAAAATTGTGGGATGAAGAAATACTCCATAGGCACCCAATAAAAAGATAAGTATTTCGCAGCATCCGTTCGTTTGAAAGCCATGGAGAGAAGTCTGTCGTCTGCTTTGTGTTTGTTCAACGAAAGTAATTGGTTCCAAGCACGTAACAGTTTGAACGCACCGGGTGTGTGGTTGAAATACATCATACCTCCGCTGGTTTCCAGCGTGTTCCAATCAAACAATACTGGCGAATAGACCGATACTCTCGGATCAGCATTCCAATTAAACGCCATAAAATCGTAAACGGGTTCTTGAAATAGCGTTGGACTTTGGTGAATTTGCATATCACAATCTAGATACAACACGGGACGCTTCCATTTACGCAACATTTTTTCGATAAATTGTGCCTTGTAAGAAATGGACTCTTGATAGTGATTCGATTCTACCTTTTCACAGTCAAACAAGAGACCGAACTTTGCGGCTTGTTTGGACAACCGGGTCACCATTTGTGAATAGCGCAATGGACGTGTATCCATATTACGCGTCATGTAATTCTTTCGAGAATTTTGACACACACCGTCACCCCACCAATACGTCACGACAACGACATTCATCGTTTTTATATATGATTCATAATATTTTGCACTTGAATTCGAGAAACGTCTTTATCAATCATTACCATAAAAAACACATGATTGTGATTTTTTCGAACATGAATGATTCGGTCATCCCCTTGACGTAAAGTAACTGTATATCCGTTATCGCTGACTACAAATCCACCCAAACCGAGTTTGATGTTTTGCGGGTTTTTCAAGGAAAGATATCGAACATAGCGTCCCAACCACAATCGTTGTTTGTTCGGTACGTAGCAATAACCGTCCAACGCGTTCAATGCGTATTCCAGTTCGTTTGTGTTGTTCGCTGAACGAAATCGATTAAACAAATCACTGGTTACTTTTTGGGTTCGGCGCATTTCGAATTCAATGTTTTGTATGGGTGGGAATTCGGAAATGGGTATACTTTTTGTGGTTTGCATGTTATCATTCATAGGTTTCTTTTTTTTTAATATCGGTACATTCGTTGCATATTTTGTCTGGCTGATTTTTTGCTGGTCAAGAACAAAAGGAAGACAACTGCAATCATAGACAATATCAATAGAGAAACCCCCCCGGAAAGCGCTAAAGACAACCCCTTTTGTTTCATTTTCGTGTCGAGCGTATTCTCAACCTTGTTATCCACCGATACATTGTTCTCGTTTTCTATTTCGGTGTCGAATATACAATCAAGTACACGCTCCTGGGACTGTTTAATGTTACTGAAATTCGAGCCTTTGTTGTTTTCAAAGGTGATATTCTGTGTAAGACTCGTGTTTTGTACACACGAGTTTAACGTTTGTTGAAGCGAATCCATTTCAATCATGTTTTTCACCTTATTCTTGGCAGAGTTGTTGGACGATTGGTTTGTGAAAAACTGAAATCCCTCTTGTTCCATTTCGGTTTTGATGTCATTCTTCAATTCGTTGGTAAAGTCTACTTCGGATAACGCTTTCAAATAGTTATTGGTTTTACACATGTTTTTAATATTGATATTTTGTTCTATATTGCTTACCGTCACGTCTTCATTGCCACTGAACACTAAATTGTTGGTATCTGTGTTTGTAAAAGCGCATCGATTTTCGATGATTTGTTTAACATCAGACTTGTAATGATTTTCGAGTATATTCTCAATCCTTTGAGAAGAACTTTGATTTCCCATATTTTTATTCTACTATACAACATAATAATATGTCTATACACGACAAAGAAACATTTCGGACAATTTTTACAGACCATTATAATAATTTGAAACCCGTGCTTTACATATGGGACAAAAATTCAGAGTATCATGAATACGAGGATAAGACGACGTACAAGAAAGAATTCGTCATCGATTCCGATGAACCGTACGAATTCAAAATTAGTGATAACGAAAACAAGGTGTGTAATCACAATCATAATAATACAAGACAATGCGAACCTGATTTGGTCAAATGTCCTATCGAGCATATGCTTATTGTGCATAGCACTGTCACGGACGACACACATACCGTGTTCGATTTTCAGCCCATGAGTGTCCGTGCTACGGAAGATGACGAACACGGGCGAAAGATTTTAAAATATCGTGCCGAATACGGTGTTTTCGACGCAGACTATCAAAGTGATCAGAAATATAAGCAAGAAAAAATGAAACAAATCGACGTGTACCATCCCCGATATCATCGAAACAATATTAGGAGAGTTAAACAACAATATCGACGAATATCGGTTTCCCTTCAAGGACAACACGTATAATGGTCAAGATATGGAGGACGATAATAAACGATACAATCACGAAGAAACCATACGACTTATGGGGCGTCGATACATTTTCTTGTCCGTGGATTATCTAGAAAAGCACCCGAATGCAAATGTTTCGGGGTATATTACAGACCGAGAACGCGAGATGATGGTCCACTTTTACGGAATTCCGGGTTCGGAATATATGGCGGACCCTACAACATGGGGCGATCCACGTGTATGTTCGATGGAAGAAGGGAAAGGACGCGAATATTGGGCAAGGACCAAAGATTGGTCTCCGGGTGTTTCAAAAAATAATGAAACGACTAGAAATGGTTCCCTATTTAGTTGTATCAATGAAGATAAAACGGGTAACAGCGCTTTTGAAAACAAATGTAATTCAAAAAATGATACAACGGGCCCTTTTGACCGGTGTAGAAGATGTAATAGTAATTGTGGAAGCAACTATATTTCTCGTCCGTGTGCACGCAATGTTTGGTATTCTAACTTCGACAACGAAAAGGAATATCGTCCCCAAAATTATATTGTGAATGATGAACAAAACAAACTTTGTCCATTCGACGGTTTCGGTACCGAAATACCGGATGATGTAAACGACCCCGAAAATGTGTGTTGGAAAGGTGACTATTTGTTGAAAAACTGGGATTCTACATGTAAAGGAGAAGAATATGCATACTTTAAACGGAATTATTGCGCGGGGTCACCAGAGGATGACCTCAAAATGCACAAACCCGAAGATTACAAAAACGCACGATACTTAACGGATGATAAATGTAACGGTACCTCTATAAAGTCGGAAGATTTGACCAAAGATATGGCTAAATTGTGTGAATGGGTGGCCAATGTCGAACACGAGGGCAATATTAATGGTCATCCGGTTCATGTCTATTGTGGTTGTCACAAAAAAACGTTTCTAGATCAAGGCAAAGAAACTTATTTTTTAAACTTGACTGGGAACCAAAATAAATTAGAAACGATAAAGGAATGGAGTAATAATTCCGTATTGAATGACGTTATCTACGACTCTGGTACACAAACGTACGGAATTGCAAGTACAGACAAAGGTATTCTTGAACAAATCGAACCGATGTGTTGGCCGAGTTGTGTCGACTTGAAATCTTATCGGAAAAACGCAAACCTTTTTGGGAAATTTTTGACGGACTATCAAACACAATCTTGTACCCTTAATGCCTGTATCAATATGATAGAAGCCAACAATAACAATAATCTCGGTCTTCAAGACGTTACACAAAGTTGTACCTACACGTCACGATTGGACGAAACGGAAACTAACGACAGCAGTAGCAGCGGCGGGAATAACAACAACAGCGGAAGCAGCGGGGGGAACAACAACAGCGGAAGCAGCGGGGGGAGCAGCAACAGCGGAAGCAGCGGGAATAACAACAACAGCGGAAGCGATAGCAGCGACGGAAGCAATGAAAGCCCTTCACCTAACCCTGAAAGTGACGAAGAAGACACTTTTTTTGGATTTACGGCCATTCAATGGACATTCATAGGATTGTTTGTAGTGTTGATATGTATAATATTCAGTGCGATGGCTGCTTCTATGTTACTCTTATAATTCTTCGTCAGACACCATGTCGTCATCGTCGGACTGGAACGAAAAGCCTTGCAACTTTCCGGCGGGCATGGTCTTGATTTCGAGTTGCATCAGGTTGAGGGTCATTCCAAACTGCTTGTTCACGAACCAGATGGGTGAAAAGTCGATGATGCACTTCACACCAGACCCCGCTTGAAAGTCCTTCATGTCAAAGGGTTCCTTGTCCGAGTTGAACGCCTGAATGTCCCCGAACGGGTCGTTGGTGTTGCGAGACGGCCGAATCTTCAGTTTCAGTGTTGGTGCGTACTTCTCTGGCTGCTTCGACTCCTTAACCAAAGGACGGTACAGTTCCTCCACAATTTCCTTGGACATCTGTTTTCCGAACCAACTCTTGGAGTTTTCCACCGCCATCGCCACCATACGTTCGTCAACACTGCGAATAATGTCCATGAATTGCTTCACCTTCGGGTCAGTGTCGTGTCCCTTGAAAGACAAGTCAATACTGTACTTCACGGGTCCCGAGTTATTCTCCGGTACATACTCCGAGAGACCGAATGGTGCGGACATCACGGGGATTTGCATCACAATACGTCGGTTGTTGTTGTAAAGCAGAGGTACCTGGTTTCCACCGGCACGGTTCTTCGTACATTCACCACAGGTTAGTGCGTTCGCATCAAACTTAGTGTACATCATTACATTCTGTGCCATTGTTATCGATTCGATTTGGATGGTTGTGTTCGTTGCTTGTTTCTGCTAGTAAGGTGAGTACTCTTTAAGTTAATTTTTTCGAAATCATTCATGTAGAGGATATCGAGCACCTTGACCACACCGGAGTGTGCGATATAGGACGAAGATAGTCCTTGTATGTTACGTGTGTCGAGTTCGAGTTCGAATTCGTAGGAACAAAGGTCTTCGACATACTCGTCCACGGGTTTCGAGAGGGTGCATTCGGACATGTCATAATGCCACATTTTGTAGCGGAACGAGGTTCGTTTTCGTCTTCTCAAGAAAGACCATGCATCGTGGGTGCTTTGGGTTACGGGTATTTCTTGACATACGGATATACGAATATCGTACGGAGTTCCTTCGGCGGAAAAGTCGATAGTTTCGATGCGTTTCTTTTTTTGAAGGACGGTTCCTTTCGGTCCGGTAATTCTTCGCAGTACTCCTTGGATATGGACATCGGTGGTTTCATCAATGCGTTCCAAGTTCGATGTTGAAAGGGTATCTAAGATGGTGTTGAAAAAGGAACGACCTATATCGGTAGAGAATCGAGGTTGTTCATGTTTCCATCCAATACGGATTTCGATTTCTACGTTACGAAGATTACGGTAATGCTCAATAACACGTACAAGTTCGTGAAAAAGTGGAAGTGACCTAGAGTCCATTTTCTTTCACGGAACCCAGATTGCTTTTGATAAACTCAATAAGGTCCACCTTTTTTAATGCATGTGCGATGACATGCGTCAGGAACGTAATCATCAGCAGATCGAACAAGGTCATTTTCAATGTTTTGTTGAGAACGCTCATGTTTGTTTTGTTTAGTTTCCAAACATTTTAAATTTCATTTTTCTTTGATATTTTTTTCAAGAATGTCTGTGTACGACTTCAATGTGCGTTCGTTTCCGAAATATCTAGGAGGTGGCTTCAACATTCTGTCATGCACCCGTTGGGTGTTGTTTTGCTTGCTGCGGTAAAACCGCAGGTCGTCCCAGAATTTGGGATAGCCGACTCGTCCGAAAAAATGATACACGACGTTCTTCGTAGGTCGGTAAAAGTCGTAACCGTATGTGTACAATCGAGCGCTGTACAGAAACTCCTCGCCATCAAACACCCAATCGAGTTCAGGGTCGTACGGCACCTGCATCAGCGCACGACCGTGCATGAACAACATACATCCAGAACTTCCCAAATGTTTCTCGTGTTTCTTCTTCATGTTCGAATATACCGGATTAAATGCGTAGTAAGGTCCGTAACGGCGTACTGTAGGGAATATCGGAATTTTGGTCGTACCTCGTTCATTCCACGATACTGGGTAATTCGAAATCACGGCGTTCTTAGGCATTTCGCGAAGCATCTGTATCAAGTCGGTGTCCCAACCCTGGTCAAACTTGGTGTGTGAATCAATTTGGAAAAAGAAGGTTTCGCCTTGGTACAAACAACTGGCGAGATATCGCGCGTAACACGGTCCTCTCGCCTGATTGTATCGAAGGTTGATACGACGCACATTGTTCGAAAAAGAATCTTCTATTTCACATTTTTTGTCAAAATGTTTGTTTTGTTCCACCAAGCCGACAAACACGCGTTCTGGATGGTTCGCTTTTTTGAACATGTCGGATATCGTGTTGGAACACTCAGGGTCTCGGTAACTCGCCACAGATACGAAGATACTATCGTCGTAACGCACCGAACCAGAATACGGGGTCATATAAACCTTTTTACCAAGTCTTGGATGCAATATCCAACGAATGAACAACAAATAAAATAACAGAAGAATACTCAACATATATTGTGTTTGTTTTTTAACATGCGGTTTTAATTTTGAATATCATGGTGAAATAACCATCAAAATGGTCTGCAATCGGATATGTCATGGGAGTTCCGTACTCGCGTGCGGGGCGAATGTGAATCGTGAGACGTGACAAAGAGTCCAATGGGGTGTCAAACTTACGAATCTTGGGGTCGAAATCAAAACCTTTAATCATTTGTACGTTGGTTTCATTGGGCTTGTAGTACATTACCGCGAACGCATGATTCGCCACAGGCACGTTAGATACTATACGATTATTAAGTTCGTCAATGTCCAAGATGAGATAGTGTTCGCTGTTGTTCTCTGACAGATTTGACGTGGTGTTGATGGTAAACGCTGTGAGTTCTACGGATATCACTTTTCGGAAAATCTCACCTGGGTCGTTGTAGGTTCCTATGATGTTTCCTTTGTTGTTTGTGTCGCGTTCCACGTTTTCACTGTTCATCAGAATCGAGAATTCGGTGGACGACTTTCGCAATGTTGCGTATCGCGAATCTACGAACAAGGTGTGTTCCGTCATTTACCATACATTCTCACAAAAAAAAACTCCAATTCACTTAAAGACTCTACATGTATACAATTTAAAACAAACAGGAAATACCGAATATGGTTCACATGATTTCGGTTCAAGATTTGGATGTGTCGTCTTTTCAATACATGCGTCCACGGACCAATGCGTCGGGTGGGCAAACCATATACATCAACACACCAAAAACATCTTCCAAGCGTATTGTCATTTCGGTACCCAAGTGCACATTGCCTTTCGGTGTGTCGGAATATAACGGGCGTAAAAGCCTTCAGTTTTCCTTGCGAGGCGACATGGATAAGATGGTACACTTTAAAAAGTTTCTCGCAGAGTTGGACTTGCGGAACGTTCAAACCGCTGTAAACGAATCCGCAACGTGGTTCAAAAAGAAGATTTCTCCGGACATCGTACAAACGTTGTACAATCCATGTATGAAGCAAACGGACGACCGGTATCCACCCATGTTCCGGGCTCGCTTTCCAACCCATCCGGATACCGGACGGTTTATGGGAGACATCTTTGACGTGAACAAGAAACTCGTCAATGAATCGTGCATCACCCCCGGATGTCAAGTGGAAGCCATTGTAGAAATGGTGGGTATTTACTTTGTGGCCAAGGAGTTTGGTGTTTCTTGGAAAGTGGTTCAATTGAAGGTGTACCCCAGTGAACGTCTTCGAGGGTACTCGTTCTTATGCGACTCTGATGATGACGCTTCCGACGCCGAGCCCAATTAAATAATTCATCCGAAAAAGAGAAACAAGTCTGTTTTGGATAAACCATGACACTCTCCTGCTAGGACTTGAACCTAGAACCTTCCGGTTAACAGCCGGACGCGATAACCAATTTCGCCACAAGAGATTCTTTTTTTAATATATACGCTCTAAAAAAAGGATTGTATTTTAAACGCGCATATTATTTGACCGTAATCCACATCTTGTTTGTTTTTTTCCATAGTTCTTGTTTTTGCGCATGAATCACGTTCGGAAATAAAAAGGTTTGAAAAGAAACGTTTCCTGTGACATACGTGTTTGAAACAAATACCCCAAATGTAGCGTTACGCGTAGTTCCCACAAATGTATAGTCTTTGCGTAAACGAACGTTTATCGCACCTAAAGAAGCCCCGTAGTAAACGCCGGTGTAATATTGGGAACGATTGGACGTTGGTGTGTAAGGTACCGTATATTTTTGTTCAAACGGTATATTTGAATTCATTTTACAAAAGATAATGACAGGTTTCTGTTCCTTTTTACATCGACATAAGTAGGTGTCAAGTAACCAATAATCTACCCCATTTGTATTGATACACATCACATATACCGAAGAAATATCACGTAATAAGGCTATGATACCCGCTTGAGTACATTCCACTTTACCTTGATTATGACGTAAAGGAACACATGATTTGAAACCTAAATGTTGAACACTAAACAAAAACATATTTTTACGTTTGAAATGTTCACAAATATTCAGAAACGTTTTAGGTCTGTTTTGTATATTCAAAGTATTGACAAAGAAGTACATAATCCCGTCTTCACCATATTCGGAATGGACGTCGTAATAATAATCAAACAAACGCATTAGTCAACCAAATCAGATAACAATTTGAAACGTGGCAACGTGTTTTACTTTCCCGTGCTACCAAAACCCCCTTGACCGCGATGGGTGGTATTGAGTTCGGAGTTCACCGGATAAAATCCGTGCCAACGCCGAGGAATCAGTTGCACCATTTTACACGGCAGTTCCAGGTCAGGTGCGTCCGGGTCGATTTTGATTAAGGGTACCATGATTTCTCCGGTGTAACCCTGATCAATAATACCGACGCTATTGGCCAGCATATATCCAGACTTAATCATACTGCTGCGTGGTACCATGTCAAAGTAGAATCCAGTAGGCGGTTCGACCGAAACACCCGTTCCGAATAACGTCACTTTCCCAAACGTCTTACGAATTGCAATAAGATTCAAGTCAAACCCGGAATCACTGGGACGCGTCTTGTACGGAGGAATTCCGAGAGGGTCCACTAACGTGTACTTGAAAGGAAGGTAGTTGCTAAACGGAACCATGTTGCGTTCGTAATCATAGGGTATCTTGTTGTCAAACTTGTTCATCATGAAATCCAATGCGTTAGACCCCGTATACTTGACACAAACATGATTGTTATCCACCTTCGACACGCATGTTTCCTGAATTCCCGCAGGCATCGAGTCCTTGTACTTATCCTTATGGTCGACGAACATAGCCGTAAGGACGCCGTCACGGCTCACCACGTGATATTCGGGATTCATGGTTTATTATCTTGAACTGTACTCAATTCTTTAAGAGGATTTAAAAGTTTCTTGTGTTGTATACAAATAATGAAAACAGATATCGAACAAGTAAATGTTCGTCGTTTACGACAAGAGTGTCTGCATCTCGGGATAGACATTCAAGGTCTCTCTCGAAATGAGATTGTGAACGAATTGAAATGCAATGGATTAACCGACATCGATTTACGTTTTCCCGCCAAACCACCCAAAATCGATACAAGCAAACGTTCGGACGACCTGTCCAACGTGTTTATAGGAAACGGTGCCGGATTGCACGAGACACGCTCCAATCGATTATATGTGGCCAACACCGATACGGACGAGCCTTTACTCGGGGGTGATTTCAGAGAACGGCGTGTCGAGATTCATGACGTGCTCAATTTGAAGGACGTCTATCGCATTCGCCAAGAACTATCACCCGACACGCCCGGACAAGAGGGTGACCTGCGTCGTTCGGGTTCGAATTTATACATGTATCGCAATACGGACGTTCATCCGGGATGGTATCCTATACAATTTGGTCCTGTGATGATTGTCTAAACGCGCACAACGCTCATATTTACACGTTTCAGGTCGTTCATGAGTTTTTTCACGTCGTTGTTGCTCATGGGTTTCATGTTGTTCATGTTGTTACTGTTGTTGTTGGACATAACATTGTTGTTGTTCATGTTGTCGTTCGACGCGTTCATGTCAAAGCCGTTGTTACGGTTTTCAACTCGTTTGACTTCGTTTACAGACTTGACCACCTTTTTCTTTTTATCCGCCATGGCTTTACGACGCGCTTCAAACATTTGCTTCGTTTTCTTGGTATCCGAGGCCTTTACCGTTGTCTTTTCGGGCTTTTTCTCCGAGGATACGTTCTTCTTCGCATACACCTTTTGAACAATGGAATCCACTATCCATTCGGTGTTGTACATGGGTACGAGTTCCTTCGGATGCATATTGTACAGATTCTTCATATTTCTCACGACGTTGTTACGGAACGAAGGCTTACTGGGGTCGGAGAAACCGAGCGTCACCATACGGTTGACGTGCTCCTGGTATTTCTTGATGCTGGCGTCCACCGCATTGTTGTTCATGACGGGCTTGGGAGTACTGGGACGTTTGGTCTTATTGAGTTCGAGATAAGTAGTCTTCATGGGTTTTTTAACGTCCTTCTTAACGACCGTTTTCTTGAAATCATTCAGAAACGCCTTGCGTTCCTTTTCGGTCATTTTTTTGAAATCGGGTTTTTGTTGATGCATGGTTGATTTAGTATAAACAAAATAAAATTTTTCATATTTCCATGTTATAAATATTGTCATCTGACTTGTATATCATGGCGTTTGGGTCATAATCCGGGTACAGTTGACTCGGTTGTTCGTTACGTTCTTGGTAGGAAATGGTGGGTTTGTAGTAGTTTACAACTAGGGTAATGGTGTGATTGATCCCCCTAAAGTTATACGGACGACCGTCTGGGTTTTCAAAAAGCATCGTCAATGACGTGAGTCTTCCGATAGGATGAAATTCATAAGCAGGTAACGTATTAAAGTCGAATCGTTCCTCTCGAAATCCGGTCACGCCCATTTTAAACTTGGCGATTCCGGTTTCATATTGTTGTTCCTCCACGGTATTCGTGTTCGGATTGTACACATCAAAGGAACGGATGCTGGAAAGCACGTGGCTTTCGATTTCTTTACATCGAAGCAACACGTAACGGTCCCCTATAAGATTGTAAATTCCAGGAGGCACGATGGAATGATTACGACTTTCGATGCGTATGTGCATGCTCATCTGTAACATAAAATCTAGAGCAGACGCTACGGTATTGAGTCCGAAATAAACGCGCGCTACGTTGTATCCGGTTCCGGGTACTTGGTACAACGACGCTATGTAGTTCGAACATGTTTGAGGAATAAACGGATTGTCCATATTATTTTCGTAAATGTACAATTGGTCGTTCGTGCTCGTATGGGGTTGGACGTATACGGAAAACGTGTGTTGTGCGGTGGGTGCAATCTTGACATAATACAACTGTCCCTGTATCAATTCGATGTCGTTTTGTTCCCATTGATCGAACACCGCAATGGATGTGCTCGGTGAAATCGAAACGATGTTGGAGGTTGCGATGGGCGTCTCTAAGGACGCGTCGTACACCAAAACTCTCATATACACCATGGATTCTGTTGTGTTGACGTTGAATCGAATGGTATGAATCGTCCCCGTATTAGACGGAACGAAGCGCTGCCATAATATGTAATTCGTGTCGATGAGCACCGATGTGGTGTCACTGTTCAGGGTGTTTTTCACGTCGTAAGCATCGAAGTGTGCAGGGTCTTCTTTCGAGTCGATGGTGTTATAACTCCCCTCGTCGAAACCTAGCGTTTTGCGTAACGTAGACTTGGACGTACAAATTGTGAATGGAAATTTCGATTTGAAAAGAAATTGTTTTCGAATTTCGGCGGGAGTGGACAAGAAGGACACCTCTATACTATTCGGATTGAGTTTTTCGTTGAGTATCGATAACAACTGTTGACTAGTGTAGTCTCCGATATCCACGTCGATGAAATATTCGATGTCGCTCATTTTGTAGTAAAATCGGTTGTTATGGGTATCCACATTGTAATGGGTTCGTGGAATGGACGCGTCGAGAACCTGAATGGAGTATACGTTTCGAAGCGGAGTGTTGAATTGAACCTGATAATGATTGGGACTCGGATACATCTGTCGATTCCGTTTTGCGGAGTCCACGTAAAACATGTACGAGTGTCGTTGACTGTTCGCTTTTAGGTAGTCAATATCATCCATATTATTATGTTGGTTTATGAAAAAATTCAGAGCATTTGACGATGTATCGAACCATCCACATTAGAACAACATGTAGAAACAATGTGTCCATACGTGAGGAGGTTTCGCGCAATGCGGTGCATACCGTGCTTGACCGAGTGACCAAGGACATGACAAATCCACTGACGGATATCGGATGACACCAGCGTTGGTACAGATATTCCATCAAGAAAGACCCGGTGTGAATCCCTAGTAACAAAAAACCGGAGTAGGTATTCTGGTTCATTTTGTTGTAATTCTTTCCTTTATGACGGGGTCTTAAATTGAAACACTCAGGACGAACACGTCTCACATATGAGGGACGGGTCTAGGGTTACCGGAACGGGTGCCGCGGCCGGTTGTGTGCGCAAATAGTAAATACCCGTCTTTAGACCTTGTTCCCACGAATAAAAGTGCATCGACGACAACAGTTTGATGGTGGGTCTCGCGACAAACAAATTCATGCTCTGACTCTGACAAATGTATTTACCACGCCCGACCGCTTGGTCGATGAGAACCTTCTGTTTCAGTTCCCAAGAAGTCTTGTACAAATTCTTGATGCTTTGCGGAATTTCTTGAATGTTTTGCACCGAACCATTGTGGTACACAATTTTGTCCTTCAGCATCCGGTTCCAAAGGCCGATTCGCAATAGGTCGCGCACGAGATGTTTGTTGATGACCACAAACTCACCAGCCAATGTTCGGCGTAGATACAAGTTACTCGTGTACGGCTCGAAGCATTCGTTGTTGCCTAGAATTTGCGACGTCGACGCGGTGGGCATCGGAGCGACCATCAGACTGTTTCGCAAACCGTGGGTCATGATATTTTGTTTAAGCGCGTTCCAGTCGTAACGCATGTTGCTCGGTTTGTACCCCCACAGGTCGAACTGAAGGATGCCCTGACTCGCGGGAGACCCTTCAAACGTGTCGTACGGACGTGTTTGAACCGCGAGTTCCATGGACCGTTCCAATGCACCGTGATAGATGGTTTCGAAGATGGCCTCGTTGAGCACCGACGCCTCCGTGGAATCGAACGGATACCCCATCATCATGTAGACGTCTGCTAGACCCTGTACCCCAATACCAATTGGGCGATGACGAAAGTTCGAACGACGCGCCTTCTCCACCGGGTAGAAATTGACGTCGATGACTCGGTTTAAATTAAAGGTGACACACTTGACAATCTGATGGAGCGCCTCATGGTCAAATGTTCGATCGGAACGAACAAACATCGGAAGTGCGATGGAAGCCAGGTTACATACCGCAATCTCGTCCGGTGACGTGTATTCCATGATTTCCGTACACAAGTTGCTAGACTTGATGACACCGACGTTCTTTTGGTTCGATTTATGGTTGATGGCGTCCTTATACAAAATGTACGGCGTACCCGTCTCGATTTGCGCATTGCATATGGCGTACCACAACGTCTGCGCGTCAACCTGTCGTGTGTACAATCCCTTCTCCTCGTATTCGAGATACATTCGCTTGTAGGCGTCCCCGTAAACGTCCTGTAGAGACTCAGGAACCTTACTCGGACAAAACAAGGACCACTTCTCATTGTTGCGCACGCGCTCCATGAACAAATCCGACACCCATATACCGTAAAAGAGGTCCCTACAACGTTCTTCCTCGTCCCCGTGGTTTTTACGAAGGTCAATCATTTTGAAAATGTCCGGATGGTCCACCGCCAAATAAATCGCAATCGACCCCGGGCGTTTTCCTCCTTGGTTGACGTATCGAGACGTCGCATTAAATACGCGAAGGGAAGGAA
>Ga0222718_10002555_pt1 | contig 16265 bp, 19 predicted proteins | sample C33_27DmetaG_FD_165045 | JGI IMG/M metagenome (GOLD analysis project Ga0222718, IMG submission 165045) | Estuarine water microbial communities from San Francisco Bay, California, United States - C33_27D | ecosystem: Environmental > Aquatic > Marine > Unclassified | place: USA: California... | reverse complement strand
CAACCCATGCTGATCCATCCCAAACTTGAACTCTTGTTTCGTCGATGTTATAGATGAGCGTTCCAGTTGCAGTCGTGAGACCATTTCTCTCAGATGTACCAATGGTTCCCAAACCAATAGCACCATCTTTGATGAAACTCTTAGCAGTTGTTACACTTGCTCCTGATCCAACAATTACATTTTTACTGTTATCAATAACAGTTGATCCAGAAATCTGAATTGCCATCTTCGTGCTTCCACTCGGCGTTTGCTTTTAGTTATTTATTATTCAGAGACCACAACTCCACCAGGACAATCCTCTTGATTGAGAGCACGAGTCGCTGATGCTTGTGTGCTGAACACTTTTCTCTCATCAAACTTAGTTGTCCACTTCAGTTTGGAGACAAAATATGCTGTGATTTCAGTTCCCTGAATTCTTCTGGTTCTTTGGATGTTAAATGCCATAATGGTTACCTCGCATTTGCTTGTCCTCCGAAGAGGTTGTTGGTTGGTGCTTCTGCCCAGGCACAGAACAAATAAGTTCCTGAATTGTTTGTTCCATTAGCACTTCGCAATTTGAATCCATTACTCAGAGCGTCAATGATGTTAGATGTGGTTGAACCACCATCTTCACCATTTTCATTTATACTATTTTCAAGATATAGTTTATTGCCAAGAGCATTGTAAGGGTTGCGTGATGTGTCATATGCAAACCAATTACTAGTAGAAGTTGTTTTCTTCAACCAAACCAGTGAGGGCCTAAATCCACAATATATAAATGGCCCATCAGCATTACCATTAGCAGTGTAGCTGCCGAACTTGCTGTAGCCTTCGATGGAGGTCCAACAATATGCGATAAAACCGTTAGTCGTTCCGTAGGAGTGCGTGCTGTTGCTGTCATAAACAGTGAAAACAGAATCAGTTGGTTCTGTATTGTTCCAGTAGTCAATACTTACAGTGCCCGATCCAGTGGTATTGATAAACATACTCTTGGTAGCGCCTGTGGAAGAGTGATATCCACCCCAAGATGCGTCCAGATCCCTGTTCTTTGTCAGAATAAATTCTGGTTTTTTGCCCAAACCGTGACCCACATTCAAGGGTTTAGTAGTTGTAGATGAGGCATAAGACACAACTGAAAAACCAGCTTCTGTATTGACACTTATCGTACTGGTCACATTACCATCAGTGTTTGATACTGCGGCACCACCTGCTTTCCAAGTCCAGGCAACGTAATTCTGACCAGAATAGTTGATAAGATTTGCAGAACCAAGAGTAAATCCATCATCTTTGAAGGATGTTAGGGTATTAGCTAATTCTGCTGATGCATTAGTTCTATTACTAGAGACGTATTGAAGAGGACCCCTGATAGAATCAAACAGAGCGTAATGGTCTGTAACATCTCTATTCTTAATCCAAACAAGCCCTGGTTCAAACCCAATATTAATATCCCTAGCAGATCCACTGCCAGTATAAGTAACAATACCCACATAATTATCAGGTCTTACTGCTGCCTCTGTGGGACGGGGGAGGTTTGCAAGGCAGAGTGTCTTGAAGCCTTCTGGGGGAGCATACCTGAAGGGCTTCTGACCGAAGTTGAAGGTGGCCTTGCGCGTACTTGCGTCTCGATAGATGCCATGCGCTGGTCGATAAGAGCCAGTGGGAATACTTGTAAAAGCAGCATTGGTTCCCGCAACAGGATCACCGGAAGCTTGCCAAGTATTATTTTTGGCGAACCATATTTTGCCAGCATCTGCATCAAAGGCAATTCCTATGGTGTCACCACTTCCAAAAGTGTTGCCATAGGCAGTCTGCGTTCCATTGTTAATTTTTACGCCAGTACCTCCATAATAAACATATCCGGCGGAATTATTCCAGAAAATTCCCCCATTAGTTTCTAGACTAACAGTGCTATTGAGAACACCTAATGCAGCAAAATACTCCATTGTTACTTCCCAATACCATTTGCCAGTAGACACGGAAATTGAACCGGCTGAAGTAGTAAAGTTTCCGCTGCCCCCAGAGTTCATATTGTGAACTAAGTTGCCGTCTTCATATGCATAACTAAACGAAGCTTTTTTATCCAGCGGATTCAACGTACACCAACCACTCTCTTGTCCTCTTACTGCATTGATGTTTTCTTTCAGGAATGGTCTGAACTTATCTCCTCTTGGTGTTCCATTTGCTGTGATGGTTCCAGGAGTTACAACAGAGTCAGTTGCAGAAGATGAGTTCTTACAACACAGAAGTTTTGTGTTGGTTATGTTTGTAAGAGGAGATTGTGGTGGTGTAAATTCTGATGTGTAAACTGCAGTTCCCTTGACAAATCTGAAATTAGATATCCATCCACTATAATCATAGTTTGTATTACTTTCAAATCTTCCTACCATAAAGGAAGTTGAGCTGTTATAGATGGTACCACTACCAATGCTGGCACTGATAATCTCCTCACCGTCTCTATAAACCTTAAGGGTGGTTGAATTTCTCACCACTGCAAGGTGAACCCATCTGTTCACATCTCCTGGATATGCACCTGAAGAAGTGTATAAGGTTTCATTTGATCCAGTAGAAGACCAGGAGAATCTATACTGGTTGCCAGATTTGATATAAACAAGAGCATAGTTTCTTCCTGGAGAGTCTGCCCATTTTCCAAAGAAGCAGGTTCCAGTTGAAGATTGATTTGTGAAGTAGAAATATCCTTCAGCAGTAAAGTCGCCAGCAGCAACATCAAAGTCAGTATCATTAGCAAGACTCAAATAATCACCACTACCATCAAAATAAACAGAACCTTCAGTGGTGGATTCTGAAAGAGTTGCGAGTGCAGATCCACCAGCAACACCTGATGGAGTGTCTGGGAGAATATCAGGATCTGTTGATGCTGGGATAAAGTCACTGGTGTATTTTGCTACTCCTTTGTAGACACGAACATCTTGAATGTTTCCAGCAAAAGCTTCGCTCAAAGCAGAAGTTGAACCAATCTCCAAGTTTGCAGTAGTATTGAAAATAGAATTCGAGTCTGTCCAAGTATTTTCTAACACCCCATTGACGAACAAATACCATGTGGTTCCACTTCTAGTTACGGCACCGTGATACCATCTAGCCGTAAAAATTGTAGTGGTTGAAACTCCATCACTACCAGATGAATTTGCCCAAGCAGTTCCATTTGTAGAATATAAAAATTTAAGAGGATTTGTGACAGAATTTGCAGTATCTCTGATAGTTAATTGCCATCCTCTATTATTAGTGTTACTTCCACTTTGTCCAACAATCGTATCACCACCACTTCCAGGAACTGCTGTTGCACGGAACCAAGCTTCAACAGTAAAATCTCCAGATCCTAATTCAAAATCAGTACCATCAGGAGTACTTAAGTAGTCACCACTACCATCAAAGACATAACTTCCACCATAGAAATTGCTTTGAGAACTTGAAGCAGCAGCTCCTCCATTTGTAGTGATTGTCTTTGTAGTACTTCCACTATTAATCTGATTACTTACCTCAGCACTACTACCAACCAAAGGAAGAGCAAGAACAAGATGAGTGCTGACACCAACTGGACCATTTCCAGGGGCAGTATCAGTTCTTACACCAACAGTAGCAACTTTACCACCACTTGTAGTATTCAGAATAGGCAGTGCTCCTGTTGCCTTCTCAAGAGTATTAGAACCACCAAATCCCGATGGCGTAAAGTCGTTTCCATTGCCTGACATATCTTTTCCAATGGGTGAGTTTCCGTCCATTGGGAAATAGAAACCATTCGTTCCATATGTTACACCTTCAACTTTCTTGGGTCTCCAGGTATTTGTGAGTGGGTCAGTGAATCCAAAATACGATGGGTCTAATTGAGTGCCATCAATTTGATGCATCTGTGACATGTGTCCATCAAAATAATCTTCTGCTCCTGCGGCATATCTACCAATATCGTGTCTGCTTGTGCCATTCCAACCTAGATCATTATTTTGTCCTGGAAGAGTTCCACTTTCATCGGTTATCTGTGAACCGTTGACATATATTTTACATCTATTGGTATCAGTTGCTTGAGTTGTATCCACTGCAACAACTAAGTGAAACCAAGCTGATGAGTCTCTAAAAAGTCGTGTACTGGTGCGATTCAGGCGAAGACCGCCAGAGTCATAAACCTGGAAGGCGTTATCAGTCTTTATACGAAGTTGACTTTCATTAGAACCATCTCCACCAGTGACAGGACAAAAGATACCAACCTGTTGTAGATTGCTTCTTTTCAACCAAACACTAAAAGTCCACGTCTTTTGATTTCCTGCGCTACCAGGAGTACGATATAAGTACTGACTGTTACTACTATTAAACTTCAAACTACCATCAATAACCTGAGCACCAGAGGCTCTGTCCTCTGTGATTACCTGTGGAATTATTGCCATTTACTTATCCTCCTCAGCTAAAGTTGACTGAAGCACCACTGAGCAGTTGTGTTCCTGCTGTTCCGACTCTGTGAACTGTGAAAGATATAAGACTGATGGAACCGTCTGCTGTTGGAAGACTTGGTGCTGCTCCTGATGGGAACAAGAAGTAAGTGGAGAAACCAACAGTTGCGATTCCAGAGTTGACGATTCTGACTGTGTGACTCGTTGTTTCCGTTCCGCCTGTAACCGTGATGGTACAAATACCAGTGCAAGTTACCTTATGGTCTTGTGCGTTTGTGAGATTTAGTGTTCCAACTGATGATGATACTGTAACTGCTTCTGTTGCGATTCCAACCCCAGTCAAATTAGATCCATCACCAGCAAATGATGGTGCATAAAGGGTGGTGCTAAATGCCATCCTGGAATTGCTGTTATCCCAGGTAAGTGTCTTATCTCCGTCGCTTCCAAAGATGGTGATTCCAGCACCATCCAGTTCCGCATCACTCAACTTCGAAGAGGTTGAAGCAATACCAATATTAGTATCTTCTACGTTCAGTACTTCAGTGTTCAGGATGGTCTCTGTACCGTCTACCTGCAGGTTTCCATAAACAGTGGCAAACCCAGTGACAGTTAGACCCCTTGGAAAGTCGGGGTTGGCTGTGTCATCCTTATTAACAATACTGTCAACTTGAATCTTAGACATATCCAGAGATAACTTTTATTAGTTATTTAGATACCTCCATGTCCCAGGATGTGATCATCCGAGTCTTGTTTGTATTCATCCCATCAACATAATGAAGAATGGAACTTGGCCAAATGTAAATGACACCTTCCTTTGCATCTGGAATGGGACTCAATTGAGTCTGATCTGTCACTGGATCATTCCAAGGACCAATAAATGTGGTGACTGGATGAACCTTTGGATCATGTTCCAGATAAAGGATTCCTGTGTAACCTGTGGATGCATGGTTATGAACACAATGACTCTCACTTTTCTTGGTGTACTTGAGAGTCCAGATATCCTTGACTTTGAATCGAGTGAGTTGTGCATCTCTTTTGAACTGAACCAACTCCTGATCAAAGATCATCTCAAAGTCTAATGCATAATTATTTTTCTCTGAGTGTCGATCTGTTTGGAAATTTGCTGATCCATAATAATCAAACTTATTTCGATTGATTCGTGAGAGAAGTGCTTTCTTCTTTCTGTCCCATTCATTCACTTTATAAGAGAAGATGGGAACGTGAAACAGTAGATTGATCATTATTCAATATCCCATGAAACATTTCCAGAGATCGACACTCTCTGATCATCACAATTATAATACGGATAAACCTGATGACGCAATTGTGCTGGGAACACAAGAATCCATCCCTCTTGTTGTTTGCTCATCAGAACTCTATAATCCTGATGATTGCCTAAGACATCAGAGTAAAGAAACTGAAAGTCTGATGCTGATGGTGCATTAGAGTTTGCACTGATAGGAAGTGCATGTTGGTCTTTCCATTCTGTGGGTATCTTCATCCAAATAACAAATGAAACAATCCCACTGTGATTATGAACAGGATTGAATTCGTTCTGATTCTGAAAGTTTACCCAGAACCTGGAGAGTGACATGTTTTTTGGACGTGTGGTGCAGTTATTTTGAACCCACGTCACACTGTGCACATGATCAGCATACATCTGTGCAATGGGTCCAACAACATACTTCATGAAGTAGTCATCTTCGTCCTCAAGAATCAGACTCTTAGAAATGTTTCCTGCTAAACTGTCGTTGAAGTTTTCTTTTGCTTTTCCAACATAATCCCACAGACGGTCAATAATGTCCTGTGGGAGTTTGGTTTGATAGATGGGAATATTGGGAAGATTGAATTGTTCCCACTTAATTTCACCTGTCGTTGGCATGATGTACAAATGGTCCTTGAGCGTTTACATAATGAAGGAAGATCTGGTGGTGATAAGTGTCATCCTCTTTCTTACGGAACGATCTCCACTTATTCTCCCACTTACCATACTTGGATTCCAGAGGATCTCTCCAGTGTTCTCTCTCACATCCCTTATAAACAGCAGCATCACCATTATTCATTAGGACATATGACTCACTGCCATCAGGACGCTCAAACCAGATAGGCCATGGGTTATCTGAATTGGTGCTAATTTGCAGAGTCACACTGACTTCGCAAGCAGGACGATCACTGTGTCTGAACAACTGCTGACCAACGTAATAAAAACGGTCATAGAAGTAAGTGGGGAGAAGATCAATGCCAAGTTCTCTTTCAACTTCTTTTCTTACCAGATAATGAAGTTGCTTATACATTGGAACATTGTACCTTGCCAATGAACCCTGAACTTGCTTCTCATCAGGAACGTAAGTGAACTTATCTTTACGCTGATAGTTCATCTGACCAGTGATTCTTTTCCCATTCGCATCAACAGGAGGAGGACAGAAGAGATTCTCTGGGTCTGTAATGAGTCCTTTGAGTGGAAGATAACCATTCTTCTCAAAGGACTCATTCTTTGTCATGTTTGTGGTGGTTGGAGTCGAACACTTTCGGTAGTTTGGTTCGTAAATTCCACCAGTTGACTTAAATTCTTTCATCACTTCCACCTCGGACCAACAACCCAACCAACAAGACTCTTACGCAGACCAGAACGAACCTTACGAACACGGTGCTTTGTTCTCGAATCGAACAACATTAGAGTTCCACGTTGTTTTGGTGCAAAATAAGTGTTACCACCGTTGTCAAGGAACTGAACTTCTCCACCAGTGTAATCATTAGGATCGGACAGTTGCAGAGCAAAGGACAGTTTCCTCACATACTCACCCTGAACAGTCACCTGATCCTGACTTTGATTGACACCAGAACCATGAACTAACTGTGGTTTGTAGCAGGTGTCAATTCCAGCATCAATATGCCAGTTATAGAATTGCCCTTCACCATATTGAGTGTATTGAATGCTTCCACCATCAATCTCCGTGAGATCATAACAGAAGTTCTCACGATTGACCTTCTCAATGTAATACCACAACCATCCACCAATCCAGTGTGACGTAGGAATCCAGGCATTCTTACTGTTGCGAATGACTTTATCAACTTGCTGACCCATGATTTGAGAGTCAGCAGCAATAGAGTCAAATGTCTGAAGATCTCGTTCTACAATTTCAACCATTTCTGTTGGCAGGTTGGTCATGTGCCAACACGTCAAAAAAGCCATGCTTATTGTTCAATTCAGATTGTATTTATTTTAGCGCATTTGAGTCACTTTGAGTTCAGTGATTCCATCCTCATATCCCAATGTGTCAATGAACGAGTTAAAAGCAAAGGAAACTCTGTTCTTCTTAGACAAATTCTTTTCAACACTGTGTTGCAAACTCGCAGGAAACAAAACTAAGTTGTATTCAACGAATGGTGCTACTACGGTTCTAAAAGTTCTGGGATTGTTTGGATCAAATAGAATATCAGGTTGTATTTGAGCAATGCTCGCATAAGGCTTGTGGAAGGTGAGGTTTCCACTGTCACCTTCTCCTCTCATAAAGAACACTCCACTGATCACATTGTTGGGGTGATTGTGGATATCAAAATAGTTTCCAGGTTCATTCACACAGAACCACGATTGAGTGAAGAAACTCTCATCATATCTATATCTGAGGACACCCTTGGCATACTCATCCACTTTTTTGTGGAATAGATTCTTTAAGTTGGGTAGATTATATTCCTCAAATGCTTTGACTGTGGATGATTGAAAGTTACAGGTATTGTTTCTTCTGTATCCAATATCAAATGCTCTCTCTAGGATAATGTTGAATTCCCTTGTTAGGTCCTCATTGTTAGTAATCTCATCTTTTAAGTTCTCAACACAAATGGTGGTTGGGAAAACATCAAGTACGCTCTTCATCATCAAGTTCAATACATTCTATGGAATCTTCAAATTCTTTCAGTTTATAAATGAGTTCTTGAACCTCATCTGTTGTTGGGCATGGTCTTGGATCACGCCACTTCATTGTACCATGGTCAATGGCATATTTTGCACCAGGTCTCAGAATCTTAATGGCAGTATCAATGCCTGGAGTAATGTAAGTCTTTCTCATTTCTATTCAATGGTAATGTCGTCAGTTTCCTCTATAGTCCATGATTGTTTTTCATTAATCCATCTGGGAAGGAGGTTTGTTGTAACTCCAACTGCCAAATCTTCCAGAAGTGGAACAGGTGGAGTTGATGGTGGTTCCCATCTCAAATTGGAATTACTCCATATCCAACCCACATAGGGTGAGGGTGGGATAAAGACTTCATTTGAAGCATCCCAAGTGCCTCCAACTGCTGCATATGGTCCCCTAAAGTCTGTTGCTTTAGTAGTTTGAATGTATTCGTCAGCGGTTGCACCGAAGAGTTCTACACATCTGTTCTTGCCTTCAGTCTCTGTGGATGCTTCACTATCTTCAATTAAAACAACCTTTTCAACCACATTATCAGAAAGATTGATTTTTGCGAAATATGCCATTGTTTTAAAGATTATTTGTTGTATTTAATGATAACAATTCCATCTCCACCAGGTAGTCCTGAGGGACTGTTGCTGGTGTTTCCGCCGCCACCTCCACCAAGTCCATCAACGCCGGGTTCATTAGCGGCACCTCCACCACCAGCACTACCTGATCCATTTGGAGCACCGCCACCACCACCAGCATAAGTTACAGCAGTTCCAGAAATGGAGTAAGGAGAACCAGCACCACCATTTCCTCCATTGTTGGGACCATTGGAATTTGCTCCAGCAGCGCCAGCACCGCCACCTCCACCAGTTCCATCATAACTCCCTGCACCACCAGGATTTCCTTGTGTTCCTACTGGAATGATATTTCCTAATGGATCCAGTGCTGTTGCAGTACCTCCGGCAGTGCCATTGTGGCATCCTCCACCACCAGATCCACCAGGTCCACCAGTACCACTAGTTCCACCACGTCCAAATCCACCACCATAAGCAGTGTGGCTACTAAAACCAGCAACTCCAGGTGCAATTACAAAACTATCTCCACCCTGACCACTGTTAGGTCCGCCAGCACCGACATTGATTGTAAAAGAACCTTGTTCATAAACAAAAGCAGAATCATAGTAGAGACCACCAGCACCTCCACCACCACCTCTGTGGATGCTTCCACCGCCACCTCCACCACCAGCAATCAACAATTGCTCAACTTCAACTTTTCTCTGACCAGTGGATTCACTTACAGTGAAAGTTCCACTTGCAGGGAAGGTGTGAGTTACTGTAGTGGCATCACTGCTGATTGTTCCACCAGTAGCATTAGTAATTACCCCAAAAGCATAAGGCCATTGATCTGCCTTATTTGCAATGAATTGGTCAATTGCGTTCCATGCTCCAGTTGCTCCATCTGTGGATGTTGTGGTGGTAAATCCTACATAACCACCAGACTTTCTTCTCATTCCCATGATTCTTCTCTCCTATTAATTACAATTAAGAGATTTCTTCATAACTAATGAAATAATTCAGATCGCTGTTTGCACTTGCTGAACCAGTGATTGAATCATCTTCTGCAACATAGAAGAAACCGTTTCTGTCAATCAATTGAATGGATGATTTACCAGGAACAGAAACTTGATAATAAATTGCGTGGTCCGTTCCAGCACCAGCTGCGGAAGTGTTTAGATTTATTGTTACGTCTGCAGAGTTAGTTCCATCATCATTAGCGATAATGATGCTACTAACTTTAAAAATCTTTCCACTTGATGCTGCATTTGACACCAGTGAGGTTGTGCTGGTTGTCAGATTACCGTAGGCGTTGTGCCCAGTGATGGTAGATGCAGATAAAATATTTGGATTTGCCATCTTTGTGAATTCACTCGGCTTTTCTTTCAGTTATTTATAAATGGTTTTCTTCAAGAACTCATATGTTGTGGGGAACGTCTCAAAGAGATTGTTTTGCTCTCTGTCATGTTGAAGAATTCTGTCCTTGTATGCACTCACTGTTGGCAGATTATAATCCCACTTCAAACCCTCAATAAATCCTGGTGAAAGTGGTGTATATCCATTTCCTGCCAGAATGTATGCGAGACCCCCGTAATAAGAATTAGAGTAATCTCTAGTAAACATTGTCATTTCTATTGAGAGATTATGATTATTTTTTGTCCAATCATGAGAAACCTCATTAGTAACATAATCCCAATATTCTGTGTCACATCTATGAGCAGCAAGATAATGCATATCCACAAAGGTCTTTTGTTTATCCAACTCTAATGTGACAGTATGATTAAACATCTTTCTGTCAAACGCATTAATCCTGGATGATTTTGTTAGTATCTCCAACAATCTAAAAATATTGGTGATGACTGAAAAGAGTCCTGTTGCCTCTAACGGTTCAATGAATCCAAATGAAAGTCCCACAGAAGCAACATTTTTCACCCATGCCTCTGCACGTCTTCCAGAATTGAACTTCATTGTTTTAATTTCTGGTGTTACACCATATCTTGATGAGACAAATTCTTTGAACTCTTGGTCAATCTCCTCTTCTGATGCAAACTGAAGAGTATGAACATATCCCAGTGACATTCCATCCCACAAAGGAATTTCCCAACACCAACCATTCTTCATGCTTACATTGTTGGTGTAGTGTTTGAGTTGCTTTTCTTTGTTTGAGTAAGGGACTTTACAACTAACAACCCTATTATTGAGCATTGACTCATATTTTTCAAAAGGAACTTTCATCTCTTCTCCAAGAAGAAGTGATTTAAATCCAGTGCAGTCAATGAAAAGTTCTGCGTAATGGTCTCCTGTTTCTTCACAGGTTATCTTTTCAATTCCTTTGTTGTTGTGTGTTGATTCAATATATGTGTCATCAATAAATTCAACACCATTCTTCAGACCAACATCATATAAAACCTTGGACAACAAATGAGTGTCAAAGTGATAAGCAGTGTCTCTGTCAAAATCCCAACCACTCTTGGTCAATCTGTTGAGTTCAGCAAGTCTTGATGAAGGACTTGCAAATCTTGCAAACTGGTTGTGATTTATTTCATCTGGAAACAGCGCACAAAGTTCAAAAAAGTCACTGACAGCATTCTTTTCTTGTTTTATTGGTTCAAATGGATAAAAGAATTGATTTCCTTTCTCACTCCAAGATTCAAAACCAATATTTGATTTATATGTTGCATTGCACTTTGGCATCCATTCCTCATCTTTTATCTCAAGGAATTTAAAGATGTCATTAATAGCAGTTTGAGTTGACTCACCCACTCCAATGATTCCGATCTTTGAGGAGTAAATGCACTTCACTTTAAAATTTAATTTAGAGAGGACTGCTGCTGTCATGAAACCAGCAGTTCCACCACCAAGAATACAAATACTTTCAATCATCTCAAATATCCAAAAACTGACAATACCAATCTTGCGTTATTTACATCAGTTCCAAAACTGGTAAACTTACCATGCCAGTGTTGGTCTCCATCAAAAATGCAGATTCGATTAAATTTTGCTGGGACTACAATCTTACCATCACCTTGTTTATTGTCATAGAAAGGTGTGCCATATTTCTCTTCTATATCTGGATTCAAATAGATGATAGCACTGACATGTCTTGAAGCTTCATAATCCAGTGCTCCGCTCACATCTTGGTGAATGCACCCAATAGTTCCCTCTGTGGTGTATTGAAAATGTGTGTTTATGTAGTAATGAACATCAGGAATAATTTCATACTCAAAATGCTTTGAGATTATGTCATAAAACTTTTCCTGAAGTTCTCTAAAAAAGAAATGCTTATCAAGGTATCTGCTTCTCTTTCCTGGGAAATAACTTCTCAGATTTATATCAATGTCTTCTAACTCCCAAGGAGTGTAATACTTCTCCTTGAGAGCTGCTTCTCTAACTTTGTGTGGGTCTTCAAAGAAATCATCATAAGTAAGAATCATATTAATTTAGAATCCAGCCCAAAATCACCGAGTTTGCTGCAGAAATACCCGCATTGGTTAGGTTACTACCATCACCAGAAAAACTGGTTGCCGTCACGACTCCAGTCACGTTCAATCCATTAGAGCTAGCAGTGGTCACACCAACGATGGTTACATTGCTAACTCTGGCATTTAGATTATCGGCAACAATCTTTGACATGATTTACCTAAAGGTGTGCTTGTTAGTTATTTATTCAGGAGTAACCAATACCCATCCAGTGGTATTGTCTGCCTGATAGGCTGACTCATCCCAACGATAATGTGAGTTTGCTGCAATCTCATCATCAGTCAGAGTTGGTTCAGTGAGAGGAGCATCCCACTGACCTGTTGTGGTATTCAGTGTGTGGGAGTTCATCAGATCTCCATCAGCATCCGTAGGTCTTGCTGGATGGAAGATATCGTGCTCTGAATTGTAAATCCAACCAATGCCAGGATAATTAGCACGGAAAGGTGTGCCACCATTTCTGTGAACTCCAGCAGAGGTGTTGTAAGAACACTGCTTCCAGGTGGTGTGACCATGATGCTTAGTCAGGTGAGCAACACCAATGTCTTCTCTTTCAATCCCACCACGAGTCATGGTGTCAATCGTGTCCATTGCCAGGACGGCCTCGACAACATTATCCAGACCAATTTTTGCAAAATGTGCCATCTTCGTAATAGTTACTCGGCTTTGGTATTATTTAGATAATTGGTTCAGGTCCCTCTGGTTTGGGGTTGTTTTCCTTGACTGCATCGATTGCAGCAATCCAACTTCCGTTCTCCAGATTTCCTGCCTTAATGTCATGATAAAGCATATCCAACTGATCCTTTAGATGTGGATACTCTTTCTCACGAGTTCTCTCATAGAGATAGTAGTTGTAAATCTCTACTTCTCTTTTGATTTCCTCTTGGATTTCTTCCCAAGTTGGTGGTTCACGTCCTTGATCATCTTCACCCAACAAAGGTGGTATTTGACAGGTCCCAACGGGCACCTGGACAAAGAGTGTTGATTGCGGTGTCAGCACCAGGGACAGGGTACTCAATACCCTTGAACTTTCTGAATGCCATAAAAAATCAAGCAGTTTATATACGGTGTTATTTATCCTGTGGGATAAGCGACGATGACGATACCAGAACCACCATTACCACCAAAAGAATCAGCTCCAGCAGTACTTGTTCCTCCACCACCGCCTCCAGTGTTTGCAGTTCCTGGATGCTCTGGAGTTGAGTGAGTGCCATACAGTCCAGCACCTCCACCACCAGGAACCGCAGATGTTCCTCCCGACGATCCTGAACCACCACCACCAGAAGCACGAACTACTGATGTTCCTGTAATGGAAGATGTCTCACCTGCTCCACCAACACCACCATTGCCAGCACCAGCATTTCCACCATTGCCACCAGCACCGCCACCGCCGCCAGAAGATTGAGTGGAACCCCCAGGCCAAGCGCCGTAACCACCATCATTTCCTTGAGATGGTGATGTTGGTGGAGTGTTTCCACTTCCAATGCCACCAGTCAAAGAAGCTCCCCCACCAGAACCACCCGGTCCTACGGGGTTTGTTGTGTTATCTTTTGCTCCACCACCACCTCCAGTGGAGGTTATAGTAGAGAATATGGAGTCTGAACCTCTCTCTCCATGAACATATCCAGGTCCACCACCATTACCTCCACCACCAACAGTGATTGGATAAGAACCTGGCGATACTAATAAAGATCCTGTCCTATATCCACCAGCGCCGCCACCGCCACCGGCACTACCAGGAGCTCCTGCTCCTCCTCCACCACCAGCGATAACAAGATATTCTACAGTAGCTGACGGACCCTGTACCGTAAAAGTTCCTGGTGAAGTGAAGGTATGAACAATGTAACCACTTCTAGAGGTTGTATCTTTGGTTCCACCTGTTGCAATAAAAGTTTCTAGTCCACCAACCCAAGAAGTTCCATCATATACTTCTACTCTGAGAGCAGTACTATTATAAATCAGAGTTCCTGTCGCAGTTCCGACACCAGCATTACGTCCCGTGGTGTCTGTAGTTCCAAGACCGACAGCAGTGTTCAACAGGAAAGAGTCACCAACAGTAATGCTTGAAGAAGCACTTACATTGGATGAAGTTGAGAGAGTTGTACAAGTTACCACACCAGAGACATCCAGTCCTGAGGCGGTAACAATTCCTGCAGCACCTACACTTCCACCCAGAGTAGCATTTCCAGTGATCGTTGCATCACTGGTGACTTCCAGATTTCCACTAACAGTACTGAGACCTGACAAGATAGGTCCTGATGTTCCCAGTCTGTTTTTAATTTTATTTACATTTAACTGTGACATTACAGGAGTTATTTTTTAGTTATTTATGAGGTAGGGTAAGCGATGATGACGATACCAGAACCACCAGATGATGAAGGTCCTCCAGCTCCTGCTCCGCCACCACTATTGGCAGTTCCAGGATTACTGGTGGAAGAACCTGCTTTAAGTCCACCTCCTCCACCGCCTGTTCCACCAGTTGAATTGCCAGGACTTACTGTTCCAGCGCCATTTCCTCCACCTCCTCCAGCATAAGTTACTGAAGTTCCAGTGATGGAAGATGGGGATCCATTACCACCATTACCACCATTAGTAGGAGAACTATTACCACCAGCAGCGCCGGCTCCACCACCACCTCCACCAGAATATCCATATGCATCTCCTGAGATTCCATTGCCACCATTATTTCCCTGTGGTGGTGATACTGGTGGAGTGTTTCCTGTTCCTCCAGGGATTCCAGGACCATAATAACCTGCTCCGCCACCACCAGAACCGCCAGGTCCGCCTCCTGCGCCTGAAGGGTGAGCGATTTGCGCTCCATATCCACCTCCAGCAGATGTGACAGAGGTAATTCCAGGATTTGAAATAAACGATGGTGTTCCGTTATTTAAAGTAGCACCACCATCTCCAGCGCCTCCACCACCAACTTGAATGGTGTAAGTGCCTGGTGCTGCTCCAGAAAGAGTTCCAGTTCTCATTCCGCCAGCGCCACCGCCGCCTCCATTACCAGCACCGCCACCGCCACCTGCAACTACCAGATATTCAAGATCAACACTACCAGGACCACCTACAGCAATGAAGGAACCTGGTGAGGTAAATGTATGAACAATATATCCGCTTCTTGAAGTAGTATCTAATGTTCCTCCAGTGGCACTAAAGGGACTTTGTAATCCAGTGATCCACTGTGTGCCATTATAAACCTGAACGGAGACCGTTGTTTCATTATAAATCAGTGTTCCAGTTGCAGTTCCAATACCAGCGTCTCTTCCTGTGGTATCCGTCTGTCCAAGACCAACCGATCTGTTTTGAATGAATGTCTCACCAACAGTGATACTTGCACCAACACTGATGGTTCCAACATCATAAGTTCCAATGGTTGTGACACCACTAATGTCAGCACCAGGTGCTGTCAGAATTCCAACAACTCCTGTCGAACCACTGATTGTGGTGTCCCCAGTTACATCTAGAGTTCCAGTTACTTCTAAGTTACCCTCTACTGTACTTACACCAACCAGTGTAGGTCCTTGAGTTCCATCCTGGTTTGTTAGGGTGTCAACCTGAAAAGGCATATTATTGCTCCCTTAGAAATCAAAGTCCGTCAAGTTGGAAGAGGTCAGAAACGAGTGTCTTACCTGCTCCAACCGTCACACCGATACCAGAAGCAACAATTAGTGTTGGCTCCTGAACCACGATGTAACTGTCTGTGTCACCAGCGTTAGTTGTATCCAGAACAATGTCCTGAGTAACTGTTACACTTGCGTTGATGTAAGAGAATGGTGATGATGTGTTGTCTGCATAATTGATAGCAGTTCCAACACCTCCACCTCCTCCACCAGCGATGCTGATGTCAACTGTGGTTCCATCAAGAGCAAATGTATTTCCAGTTCCAATAAAGTTAAGTGTGGTAATACCATAACCAATGTTGGTTCCAGCGGAGTTAATTCCAACACCCTGCT
>Ga0222718_10002554_pt1 | contig 16270 bp, 18 predicted proteins | sample C33_27DmetaG_FD_165045 | JGI IMG/M metagenome (GOLD analysis project Ga0222718, IMG submission 165045) | Estuarine water microbial communities from San Francisco Bay, California, United States - C33_27D | ecosystem: Environmental > Aquatic > Marine > Unclassified | place: USA: California... | reverse complement strand
ACGAACATCCCCGTTGATGTTAATATAAGTTGTCATGCTGCAATCCTTTCATCAGCTTCTTGATTAATCTTCCAAGCGTTTCTAAATGATCTGTCACTTGGGATTAACTCAACAGGTACAATCTTCATAATTGTTCTGTTACCTTTGTAATCCCGCCATACGGCAGGGTCTATGTCTTTCATTATTAGATACTCAATCGCTTCTTCTTCGGTCATAGCACCGATAGGTTCTGCGTATGGATGCTCTTTAGGCTCTCCGTCAGGCACCAAACGATCACGCTGGTAGGTGTCGATGGGTGGCAAGATGTCGCCAGCCAGTGCCGCAGCCATCCAGTTTGGATCAGGCACAAGCACCTTGGCAGGTTCGTCAGGGGCATTCGGGTCTTCGAACAGCACACGATACTTAGACTGCACAGGCTTCAAGCGTGACTTGGCTTCTAGTAGGCGGGTCCAGAGATGCTGCGTCATGCTAGGTCTCCGAAAGCTGCGGTGTGTGATCCTTGAGAAGATATACTACCTGCCGGAGTTGTAGCATAAATCCTGTACGAACCTACAGGTGCATCGTATAGACTTATATTGCGAGGGTTGCTGTTGTTACCTATAGCAGAGGACTGACTGACCACTGAATAATTTGCGTAATTCATGCCGCTAGAAAGATTGATGCGATTATCTCCTGTTCCGGTGTCAGAAATACTAGAAACATTTAGGCTGTCAACAGACGTAGCTGCATCTAAAACATTAGCAGCCCAAGCCTTAGCCGACCCATTGACGACATATCCAGTGCCTACGGATGTTGTGCCATCGGAGATGTTTGATACGTTTAGTGTACTCATGCTAGGTCTCCGAATGTTGTAAGACATAAAATCTTACAGTCTCTTTCAAAGCCGCCAGTATCTGTAACAAAACTCGAACCAGTAGTTGCGGTGCTACCAAAAGGTCTTACCCATACTCTGTTGCCAGTGCTATCTGTGTTATCATCGTCTGCTTTACCACTAGCATGAAGACAATAGTTCGCAGCATTTAAAGCTGATGAATAAGTGTATTTTGCTTCACCTGTTGCCACATCTGTGACACTAGAAGTATTATTACTTTGATTTATTGTAGTTGTATCATGGCTGTAATGAACCCAAGCCGCCGCAACGCCTGACACTGCACGACTAGCTGTTTCGCCTGTGGCTTTGATGTTGGTGACCGTTAGTGTACTCATGCTAAGTCTCCGTGAATTGCGACAGAGTTTCTTGAACCATCTACAAGACTGCCAGCAGCATTAAAATTCTCAGTGTCAACAAAACTGGCGTTTCTTGTTGCGTAAGAATGATTGTAAGAGCCAGCAGAAGTTACAACATTGTAAGTGGCATTGCTCATACTACTACTGAAGTTATTCCGCATAAGGCCAGCCGAAACATCGGTCAAAGATGAGATATTAAAATTACTTTCAGCTGACACAGCCGTTTGATTGTAAGTTGAAAAAGCCTTCGCAGCACTCTGCCCCGTCAGCGTAATCGGCCCAGTACCAGCCGCATCACTAATTGTTGTTGCCCTTATTTCACTCATACGATTACTAAGCTCCCACCAGTTGTGACGGTCAAGGTAACGCCAGAGGCAACGGTGAGAGGCCCAGCCGCAAGTGCATTCTCAGTTGCGTCTATTGTGACGTTAATATCAAGTTGCTGTTCATGCACTCTAAAGATGTCACCAGCCGCCGCCGAAGCCCCCACAGTCCCACGTTCACCTTTATAACGTCCACCTGAGTTTGCAGTCTCAAAGGTTTTAAATATTACAACTTCTAAGTTGTCTCCAGCAGCAGCCCCAGAGGTAAGCACTACATCAGAACCATTACTTGCTGTGTAATCGGTACCATTAACCAAGTGTACACCGTTCATGTATACATCCAGAAATGCTGGTGTATACCCTGATGTTGGAAAACTTGTCTGTCCCGCCGTAGCAGTAAAGACATCCCTGTTCATCGTTGCCTGTGGCGTGGGTATTGTGCCGATATAGCCTGACATGTTTTATACCTCTTGTGCTGCTAGGTGTGCAGCATATGCATCCTTAACTTCTTGTGTGTGTACTGTCGCACAGATAGCTTGAACCTGTGAGCTTTCACCACTAATATCTGCATCTGGTCGTATTACATAGCGGCTGAAGGACCGGCTGACTTCTACACCGTCTCGCTTGATGACTGTGGCAGTACGCACTTGCACATGCTTGAAGTCACCTACGATTTCTATTTTGTCTTGTACTGTTTCTTCTGTTAGCATTTTTATCTCCTATGCTTGGACTGTCCGACCCAAAGCTGTGCAGTGGGTTATTAACTTGTTCTGTAACCTACACTAAACATAATATCGGTAACTCCCGAACTTATTTCACTTACAATTATAGCGTCATCAGCTGTTGCACTCCCCGATCCCCTAAAAATAACATAATCGGCGGTGGTACTTGTTCGTGCGTTTATTTGTGTTCTTCCCGACGAAAAAGTTACATTGTCTGCAATACAACTACCCACACCATAATAATTAGTGACCCCTGCAAACGGTAAGGTAATATAAAAAGCATCAGTAGACACTAGGCCCGCTGTGCTAATGTTGGGAAGATAAACGGATACATGAACAAAATTACCAACTTTTGTGTAATAACCAGTGGCAGAGGTGCTAGATGTGTTCCCGCTAGCGTCTATGACATTTGCAGTATAGGTTCCCTCCTCATAGTCATCCAGCGCATTTGCCGCAGCCGTATCGCCGTTAAAGGTAATGCCGTTTGGTGTAATTGCGGCTCGTTCTGAAATTGTTGAGCCATCACCTACATGGATAGCTAATCCATGAGTATCTTGCCGTAAGGTTGAATAATATACGCCAGTAGCAAAGCGGTTTATTTTTAGACCATCTGCTGTTGTGCTACCTGTAAAAATATCAAGAATAGCTGTTGAAGGGGTGGCTGTTCCCACACCAACCCGATTGTTCGTACTGTCAACGTAAAACGTAGGACTATCTACTGAAAAGTCACCAGACAAATCTTGATCAAGCAACTGGTAATCAGCAAACAGAATAACCACTAAGCTATCACCAGCAGAAGCTGCATTCACAAGCGTCACTGTAGTCCCACTGGAAACAGTATAGTCAGTGGTGATAACTAGACGTACACCGTTCTGAAATACTTGGATTTGCTGGGGGTTGGGAATGTCCATTCCAGTAAAAACAGTCTGTGCAGCCGTAGCTGTGAACGTGTACTTACGTTGAGAGCCGTTAGAGACTACAGGTGTTTGACTTCCAATGTAACCTGCCATTATTCAGCCTCCTGAATTGTTAATGTGCCAGCTTCTACTTGACGCATGATCTCTGCGTAGTGGCGATTGGCGGGGTCTAGGGGGACGAACAACTCTTGTCCGTCTATGGTGGCACGGATGGAGGTGTTGTTGCCTGACATTGGATCGGTCAAGTATTGGGCAGATGTGATTTTCATGTTGTTCATGGGTTATAGCTCCGCATCTGCTGAAAAACTAATCAATCTTGAAAACCCAGTTGTTGGTGTTACATCAAGTCTGCAATTTGCAGTAGTTTTTGACGCACCCTCAACTTGTGGCATTGATGTTGTGAATGAGCCACCACCCCCTGTTGTTCCAGTTATGGAACATGCAGGGCTGGAACGCATAGTTACTGGGAAATCAACACTTCTTATCCTCCAAGTATTCCCATCGCCAAACAGAGGAACGTAGTCAAAGCCAGCGTCATATATTCTGTAAAAGTACCTCTGGCACTTCTGGAGAGTTACTGAGTATGGCTCATACTCGAAGGGTGTACTAGTGTCCCCGATTTCCAACTGGACGCCTGTGAGGTAAAAATCATTTGTGGATGCTATTAAATTAGTCTGACCCACAACTCTATTTGCTGTAGTTGCAGAAGCCCAAGATGTATTTAGCGTTCCGCTTGTATAGTTTGAGCCAGCCGCTAACCAGAACATAAAAAACAAAGACAAATTATTGTCATTATCAAACGCACCCGTTGTATCTGCTGGGAAGGTTATTGTTTTGTATTCCCAAGTATTCGCAGAGTTTACAGTATAAGACTTACTGACTTGTCTTGTGTTATCTGAGTCGTAAAGTTCAAGAATATATGTACCTGTGTTAGATGAGCGCACCCAAAAAGACGCAGTAACTTGTTCCGCTGATGAAGTTCCCTTTGCTATTCTTTTTAAATCTTGACCTTCAAACTTTTGCCTAATGGTAACAATTTCATCGGCATCTAAAGTTGTTTCTGCGGTCGTAACCTCAAACTTTAAGGAGTTGGCGAAACCATCTGGAGAAGTTGTTGATTGCGATAGTGTGGCAGCAAGTTGATCTGTAGCAGTTATACCCGCCTCAAACCTATCAGGTGAAAAATAACTTCCTGCGGATGTAATACTTGTACTTATTCCCCTCTCTGCCACGGTCATTGCACCGTTCACCACCATATTTCTGTTTGATAAAGCAGACCCAGAAAAAACACTAGCCAATTGAGCAAGTTCTGATTGGTTACTCATTAGGTTTGCTCCAGAATACTAAGAATAACATCCGTTGCACCAGATGCAGAAACTTGAAGGATGTCCGTTGCTTCCATGACGATCTTACCGTCTAAGACAGACAGAGATGAATTAGCTGGAATAGGTACTGAGGTGACAACCTCTACATCTTGGTTTGCTTCGTCGTTGTTACCTGCACGGGCTGCAGTATCAGACGACAGAGTGACAGTAGCCGTAATTTGCGATGATGTTGTGTTACCTAAGACCAGACCAATAACAACTGTGGTTGTAGAGGCAGCTACAGTATAGATGTCGTCAAGCGTTGTGACCCCTGCCTTGGTTACAACTTTGAATGTGTTTGCCATTTGATATTATCCTCTTATCCTAAAGCAATCGCCAATGCAACGGCAGATGCATCTGCTGCAGTGTTAGCATAAGCTGTTGTTGCAATAGTAGTGTTGTTAGTACCCTCTGCCTGAGTAGTTCCTGTAGTAGCAGCATTAATCGTACCGTTTAAATCTCCACTAAATGTAGTGGCATTAGCTGTAGTAAATGTTCCTGCTGCTGCACTATTAGCACCAATAATAGTACCATCAATAGCACCACCATCAATGTTTACATTTGTTGAATCTTGTGTGGCAATTGTACCAAGACCCAATGTAGTTCTTTGAGCATTTGCATCGGCATCATCAAGAAGTGCTTTACCTGCTGCAGTAAGATCATAAGTAGCTGCCGTACCAGAACCAGTAAATTGAATACCTTTATTTGCTGCAGATGTAAGTCCTGCAAGTGCTTGCAGTTCTGCATCTAGTCTTGCATTAGCCACAGTACCAGTAAGCTGACTTGCATCAATACTTTTATTAGTAAGAGTTTGTGTTCCTGTAAGTGTAGCTACAGTAGAGTCAACAGCAACAGTAAGAGTATTTAAAGATCCACTTGTATCAATACCAGCTCCACCAGCAATAGTAAGTGTTTCACTATCTAAGTCAATGCTTAGTGCTCCACCACTGTCACCTTGAAAGTCTAAATCTTGTGCAGTAACTTGTGCATCTACATAAGCTTTAATTGATTGCTGTGTAGCTAGATGAGATGCACTATTAGAAACCATGTCATCTTCATCTTTAATTGACGTACCACTTATTGTACCATTTAGTACAGCACTTGTCAATGTTTTATTTGTTAGTGTATCTGTTGTTGCTTTACCAACAAGTGTATCAGTACTTGTAGGCAGTGTCAAGGTACCTGTGTTACTAATAGATGAAATAATAGGAGTTGTAAGTGTTTTATTAGTTAAAGTTTGTGTTGTATTAGTACCAACTACAATTGTTGTTGCATCAGGAAAAGTAATCGTTCTGTCTGCAGTAGGGTCTGTAATAGCAAAGGTAGTTTCAAATGCATCTGCTGTTGATCCTTCAAATACAAGAGGCGATGAACCAGAAAGAACAGCACCTGTCATGTCTACTACACCTGTAATTGTAGCTGCATTTACAGTTGGAGATGTAAATGTTTTATTTGTAAGTGTTTGAGATCCAGTAAGAGTAGTTACAGTGCTATCAATAGAAAAAGTAACAGCATTACCAGAACCAGAGGTATCAATACCCGTACCACCAGTAAATGTCATAGTCTCACTGTCTAGGTCAATACTAAGAGCACCACCTGTGTCAGCTTGAAAGTCTAAATCTTGAGCAGTTACTTGAGAGTCAACGTATGCTTTGATAGATTGTTGTGTTGCCAATGCAGTTGCACTGTTAGAAGTCATTGTATCTTCGTCAAGAATAGCAGTAACAGTAGCACCACTAGCAAGAGCTAAACTTGTATTGGCAGTAATTGTAGTACCAGTAATTGCAGCAGCCGTAGTTCCACCAATAACAGCACTATCTATTGTACCACCATTAATATCTGCAGTATCTGCTACAAGACTATCAATGTTAGCTGTACCATCAATGTATAAATTTTTAAACTCTTTACCGCTTGAACCTAAGTCAATGTCGTTGTCTGTGGTAGGTTCAATAACACCATCTTTAACTAAAAACTGTTGAGTAGATACACTAGATACGTCAATGCTAAATTCTACTTGGTTGCTAGTATCATTAACTACAACTTTGTTTAATGGAGTAGTAACACCTGCATCACCAATAAGACCAATTACTGGACCTTCTGCTGCAGTCCCATCATGTGCGTGTCCAGTGCTATTATTAAAAGCAGCAAGAAGTTGGTCAAACTCGTCATTAGAGTCTGCTGCCTGTATAATATCACCGTCTGTGTATGTAGACTGTCTTGTATAACCTGCCATTTACCTTCTTGCTCCTACATCAAATTCTAGCTGAAAACCTTTAAGTGAGTATGGTGCTGATTCCGCATTATCCACAACACGAAGTGCTACAGCAAAACCTGATCCTTCTACTGGTTGCCTTACAAGTGGGTTTGTCTGACCACCATAAGTAGCTGTTCCATATAATGAAGTTCCATAAATAGCTACTACCTTCGTTGAATCAAAAGGATAAGCTGCTGGTCTTGGTACATTAGGATCTTCATAATCATACCGCAAAAACAAATCAGAGTTTACAAGACCTGTTGGTGAATAGTTAATAATAACCCTTTGAAAGTTTTTACGTATACCTGCATCACCTGCTGTAAGATCTGGACTACGATAACGACCTATAATATTTGTACCGTCAAACTTGTTAGTTTTTTCTTGTCTATACACATAGCCATCATAACCACCATGTAATATAAACGTATCACCCTGAACACTTATTGAATCTGTACAAGCTGGCTGAATACCTTTTAGTTTAGCAAACTCATATCCCTGAGCTTTTCTTACTGCAATAACTCCAATTGTTGTAGATTCAAGTTGACTATTTGGTTTAGAAAAGAAAATGCGATACTGTGTTTTATCTGGAATAACTACACTGTTAAAGTCGTCAACATCAGTTTCACCCTCAAACAATTCTTGTATAGGTTTACTAATAGTACCTAACTCTACGTCATTAATTTTAGCTGTACCTGCAACTGTACGTAAACCATCACGACCAAGAAATATTATTTCACCTGCAAGTTCTTGTACAGTAAAGCCGTTAAGACATCCAATATCTCTAGTTACTGGTTGCAATACAAAGTCTGCAATAGTATTTCCTGCAAGTTTATATATACGTTCTTCTGCAAAGATAAACAGTTCATCACGAAATGGAAACAATGCTGTAACTTTACTGTCAACTCGTATTGAACCTGAACCATTAGCCGAACTAAAATCATTATCGGTATATGGTGCGGTAAAAACTATCTCTTCTGGTGAGGCTGACATACCAGCAAAAAATAAAGCATTTTTAAAATGTTTTACAAACTTAGGATTAGCTGGTGCACCTGTAGCATTAAGATCTGTTACTGTTGTACCATTGTACTTAGTAGCATTGTTGGCACCATCTGCCCACACTATAAACTCTGTACCAGACAAATTATATTTATCAAATGTATAACGTACAGCACCAGTTCTACCACTATCTATACTTGTCCAAGATCCACTGCCACTTGCAGCTTCATATACACTTGTACCTCTAGCAGCTATTACTTTACTATTTCCAGCAAAGTATGCAGACATTAACACTGGCTCTGTAGAACTAGCGGTCTGGGGAACTACATTTGTATTCCACTTTTCAAAACCATTAATACGTCTATATCCACCACTAACGTCAGGCTCAAAGTTTTCTAACTCCAATGCCATTCCTGGTTCCATAGCAAAAGTAGAACGGTCAAGAACTAAACCACCTTGCAAAGGAAATGTAAATGGATTAAGACCAGACTCATCTGCCATGTTTTATCCTGCAAAAGATCCTATTGGATTTCTATAAATGACTGTAGAACGAATGTAGTCTGCCCTGTTAGACAAAAGGCTTTGCATACTTTTAATACCTTCTAAAAGTCTTTCGAAATTTAATTGGTATTGAGTAGACTCGCCTCTATATTGATAACTAAAAGCAGTTGCTCCATCTACAATTACTTGCCTGTATTGTTCAGGTATTGTAGGTACATCTGTAGCACTGCTAAGGGCTGTTGTGTATACATAATATTCATATTTTAATGAATAAGCTTTGTCTGGATAAGGATACAAACCAAAATTATTATCTGGTGTTCTAAATACGTGAGTAGGTACACCACCTACATCTGATCTATCTTCTTGTTCAATAAATCTATTTAAATAATCTTTATAATCTAAAACAGTTAAAGACCTACCTTGAGCACCCAAACTAGAGTCTTCTACAATTCTAAATGTATCATAGTCTACATGTTTAGCTGTAGCAGGAATTGTATAACGTGTAGTTCCAGCTACTAAAGTTTCTGTTTGTGTAGAATGATTATAAGGCCAACTATATTCACGAGTATTGATATAGTTGATAGCATTATTTACCGCATTCTTACATTGTGTTTGAAATCCACGAGAAGACGTAAAGCCAGCTTCAGTTAAAGCTACCTCATTAAATCTAGCTAAGACTTCGTTTGTAAGACCTAAGTAATTATATGCCATTTTTACCTCTTCAGGGTAGTTAAGGGGCCACCCTAAAGCAGCCCCAAAAGTTTTTAGTTATACGAGGTCACGAGAAACCTCAGCAGCACCTTTGTCGGAACCGATAGAATCAACATCCATCAGCATTGCCCAAACACGTACTTTACCTGCTGTAGAAACAGTTGTCGCAGCTTGAATTAGAACATCAATAGTGTCTGATGTTGTAACCAAGATAGGACATGCAGTGTTTGCCAATGTTGCATAGTCACCTGCAGAAGCAGAATCAAATGCAAAACCGTCAACAAATGCATCAACGTCACCACCTGTGATACCAAGGTCAAGAACCGTACCAGTACCACCTGAAGGTGTTGTTGTACATTCCATACCTGCAGCCATTACCATTGTGTTTGCACCAACAGTAATTGCTTGAATGATATCTGCGGCAGCTAGGGCAGAACCCTTAGCAGTTGCTGCTGCAGCCATGTCGATTTCTTTTTCGACCATGTATGGTTTGTTAGATGGATTACCACGTCCACCTGCTGCTTTAGAGAGAGTTGTTACAGTAGCCATAATTTATACCTCCCTTACGCTGCGTTATACTTGGCAGTAACGATTGCTTCTGGACGAAGAATCTTACGACCGTATAGGTGCATACCACGAACGATGTCAGCAAAGCTGTCAGGATCACGATATGTTTCCGTTTTGTTGATTTGCTCTGCGGTTGCAACAGCAGAATCATGACCAGCAACAATAACACCATAGTCAGTGTTTTGGTTTGCAGAGCCAGTTGTACCTGGTCCTGTACCTACAGATGGCAAGTTGCTAGATGAGTACACACGGAAGCCATGGAAGTTTGCAACAGTCAAACCATTGCGAAGTCCACCTGATTCACCGAAATCTGCGTTGAAGAAACGTGAGTCTTCGTCTGCAAGAAGTTCCATGAATACTGGGTCAACTACGAGCCAACGACCAGACTTGTCTACTTGTTGTTGGTCAAGCAAACGAGCCATACGAGCAACAACCATTGCTGGTGAAGCTGTAGCAGTTGGAAGAGCAGTTGCACCTGGCAAACGTGCTGCGAGTGGAATGGAGTGATCACCAGCAGAACCTGTAGTGATGTTTCCAAAGTCACCCTTTTTCAGTTTCATGCTTGAAAGCAATTCATCTGAACCAGCAGTTGAAACAGCTTTAGTACCATTTACGGTAGTGTTTACTGCGTCTGCTGCTGAGTGCAGTGTTGATTGTGCGTAACCAGACAGGTACCCAAGAACTTCTTGGTCATGCTGATCAGCCAAACGGTAAGCTGCACGATTGGTTGCAAGATCCATAAAGTTGACATGTGAGTGAGCTTCCTCGATGTCGTCGATTTTAAACGCAAAGTAGTTTGCTTTGTCGACTACAAGAGAAAAATCCTCATCGTCAAGATCTTGTGCTGAAATTTGAGTTCCACGAGCATAAGAGCTTACGGAAATTTCAGGTTCTTTGATGATTTTAACAGTGTCACCTTGTGCACTAATCTCACCAAAATAATCAGAGTTAGTGATGTCACCAACTACGGTACTCTTACGAAATGCAAGTTGTACCTTTTTAGAATAGATTACGGAACTAAAGTTACCGTTAGGTAAGTTACCGTAACCCGATGCTGAAGTAAAAGCCATGATAAAATCCTCCATGATATTTGGCTTCGGGTTACAAAGCTAAACACCGACAAGAGGCTGCTACATTTTCTAGGGTGCAGTTGCTACTCAGTTGGCCTACCAAGTAGCTTCTGGGCCTATACTTGAACAGGTAGTTCTTATTAGTTTAGACTTTAGTGAAAATGGGTTTATAACAAAAGGTAGTCAAAAGAGGCTTTTGTTGTATGACCCTAGTTATACTGATGATTTTTTATTTGTCAACAGTTATCTGGCAGAACCAGTTACGTCATAAACGAATTTACCACTGCGCATCGCAGAATTAATCTCGTTTGAACGTTCTTCAAATTCTTTGTCAGACATTTTTGCAACCTCTGACTCTCGAATCATTCCATTTGCATCAGCTAAATCTACTTCTGTTCTACTACGTTTAGTAACTGTTTTAGCTGCTGCTTTTGTTTTAGCTTTTTTAGCTTCATTTGTAAGGCCTTTATCTGATTTATAAAGATCAATTACACGAATTACTGAAGCTGGATCATCAGAGTTTTCATAAAGAGCATCACGTACCCATTTAGGTTGTTCGTCTGCCCAATCATGAAATTCGTCTGAACCTCGTAGGTCATCAAAGTCTGAATGTGACTTACGTATTTCATTTTCAGCTTTTACTCGTTCAGCTTCTGCTTGAGCTTCATCTAGTTCTTTAATACGAGTATTAGCTCTTTCAAACATTTCCTGTGCTTTTTTAGCTGCAATTGTTTCTACAATACCAGCTACATCAGGATATTCTCTTGACCATTCCTCAATGTCTTCATCTGACTTAGGAGGAATAATGCCCATTCTTTCAGAACTTTTTTGGAGTGCTTCTAGTTTAGTTTCCCACTCCTTTTCTTTTTGTTGCATGTGACGTCTTAAATCACCATAACGTTTTTTGAAGCTTCTTTCTTCTGCAGATAACGTTTCTTCTTTAACTTCTGTATCGGTCTCTTTCGCTTCGACACTTTCTTTTTTTGGTTGCTGTTCTTCGTCTGGTTCAATTTCACCACGTTGTTCAGCTTCAAGACGCTTGATCTCCTCTTCTTCATTTTGCATACGTTGTTGACGTCTGGCATAATTTGATCCTCGTTCAACAAATCCTGCAGTTTTTGGTGTTTCAATCTCTGCTAGTTCAGGCATATTCCATCTCCTTTATGTTGGGGCCAGCTATTACACTGGGTAGCCTTATAGTTATTAGTATGGGTTATTTCTTTTTCTTTCTCATTAAGCCGCCTTTATTAAATGGCCCACTTAAATTAGTTCCACCTACCCCTGAGCCATATCCAGATCCTGCTTTTTCTCCTTTACCAGAAATTTCAACACCTGTTTTTTCTTTAACTTTAGCAGCCTTTTCTTTTTCAGCTTGTTCAGCAGCCTTTGTTATTCTATTCACAAAAGCTTGGTGTGCTTCGTCATGTGCATCGCTTCCCCCACTAGATTGGTTATTTGATGGTGTGGGAGTTGGTTTAGATTCCATTTTAAATATGTCAGTTTTAATTTTGCTTCCTTGGCTTTGAATAAAATCCATTAAGTCAGAATCAAAATTAGGATCTTTTCTAAAATCTTTGCTTTTAATAGAATCAGGAACTGTAATACCAATACCTTCCAAAGCACTAATTACATTTCTTTCTCCACTGGCATTAAAAGTATTTTCAAAAAACTGATCTGCTTTTTCTAATCCAACAGTGCCTTTTACTGCTTTATCAATAGCTTTTTGAAGCATTTCGGCACCTTCTATATCTCCTGCAGCAGTTCTTAGTGCAACCTCTGCTCTTGCCTTAGCTAGGTTTGAACCTTGAACTCCATACTTAGCCGCCCCACCACCAAGTATGCCTAAAGGAGTTGCAGATGCCATAAAACCAACTACACCAGCTCCAATTTTAGCTTCCATACCAAAGTATCTGTTTACAGAGTCTTCAGCACTGGAAGTAATACCTTTATACCAAGGCTCTGGAGTAGGTGCCTCTGGTCTACGATCTCCACCAGTATCTGTAACAATAGGAGTAGTTACAGGAGCTGGCTCACACATTTTAGTTTCTGTATTATAAACCATACCTTTAGCTGCACAAGTTTCTGGAGTCTCTCCTGTTTCAGGTACAGTAGGAGTTATACTTCCTGGACCTGTAGATTCCCAGCTAAAGCCAGTTCCAATATTTGGAATTACTGCTCCACCTACAGCCATACCTTGAGGTTGTTGATACATCATGTTTTGCTGAAGATAAGGGTCAGACTGTTGTTGTGGTTGAACCATGCCACCCTGCATCATAGTCTGTATTTCCATCATTTCAGCTTCAGAAAGATCATCGTCAACAGGTTCACCACCTATTCTACCATTACTTTCCATTTCTTGCAAGCCCATTTTTGCATCTGCCCTAAGATCTTCAAAGAATTTTACACCATAGTATTGAACAACATCAGCAGGAACAACATATTCACCTTCAGACAATCGAGCAGGAATATCATCTCGAACTTCTTTGGCCATAGAACCAGGGGGTACTTCGTTACCTGATACAGGGTCTACATTCATACCGTCATCTTTTAGTCCACCTTCTCTCATAAAGGCCATTTCCATTTGTCTGTTCATTACTGTTCCACCTTTGTTAAAGTCCTTGGGTTTTTTTCTAAAATCTATATTTGGGTCAAACTCTAAAGCTGCTTGTTTGTATGTACCATCTTTTATTGCTTGATCAATTATATATAAGTTTTCAATAGCATCAGTATAACGTTTTTCTCCAATGGCAATTGCAGCTTCTCTTCCAGCTAATTGCATTTTGTTATATACAGGAACTTTTTTATGTGCTTCGGAGTATTTTTTTAAAGCTTTATCAATGTTATTTTCATATTCTTTTTTGTACTCTTCAAAAGAAGTATTTGGATTATCTCCTTTATAATGAAACCTAGCATTACTTTGGATGTTTTCTAACATCTCTTTTTCAAAACCATAGTCACTAAGCAAGCTACCTAACAATCTTGTAACTTTAGGTGCTACAAACTCTGCACCAAATCTACCACCTCTTTCTGCCATACGGTGTGTCAAATCACCTGCATGTTCTAATGCATAAGGCATAACTCCACCACCATAAATTTTTTGAGCTTCTACCATAGCAAGTTCAGGTTCACCCCTTTGAATATCTGCTAGTTTTGTAAAAGCATCTTCAACTTCTGGTTCAATGTCAGGATTTTCTCTTGACTCAGAAAGACCTAATTTCTTTTTTATTCCGCTTAAAAAACCTTTTTCTTTTTCAGGCTCTCTTCGAGGTTGTACTTTATATTGATAAGGATCTACACCCTCTTTTCCTGTGTATTCAAACTTACCACCCTCTTGTTGAAGCATAGTAGTACGGGAGTCAATAGGAAAACTTTTTTCTCTTTGTTTTGCAGAAAGCTTTCTCCTATATTGGGCAAGCCTAGCTTCTATTTCTCCCCCTGCACCACGATAAAAATTTGTTTCAATATCAAAATTTTCTTGCTCTAGTTTATATAAATCACTTGAAATTTTATTAAGAGCTAAATTATATCTATTAACCTCTTTATCAAGATGTCTTAAAAGCCGATACCTTCCGTATGCCTCTCTTACTTCTACTACTGGAACATCATAGTCTCTTGCAATAGAAGCCCAAGATGGTCCCTCATAATCCATTTTTTCTTCATTATAAGGTTTCAATTTATAAATTGCAATTTGATCAGATTCAGATAAATTTTTTAAAGGGTTTTTAGCAAATTGCTCACGCATAATTTTTCTTTGATTAACTGCAGCATTTAACTTTATGTCTAGTTTCTCTTCTTCTTTTTTTAAAGGGGCTATTTTAGTTTGAATTTCTTTTGATTTTTTTTCAGTTAAAACATTTGGAATAGATTTTGCGCTTGCGCCACGAACAAAACCCTCTTCATACTGGACTATATGTTGTATTTCATGGATAAGGGTACTTTTAATATCTTCGTAATTTTTAAATGCAGATAAATTTACACTTATAGTGTCATCTGCAGCAGAGCCAAGAAGATTAGGTTGACTTGGATTACTATAAAAAATAACATCTACGTCTTTTAAATCAGGATATTTTTTAAAAAACTCCTCGTGTTCTAATACATTACCAAGTTTATTATATAATCCATTTTCTCTACTACGAGCAACTTTACCCAACTCTTCAAAAAAACTAGATGATAAATTAGGATCGTCAGCAGGGTCAGTAGAATTTTTATTAGTTTTAAAAACGGATTTAAAATCTTTTAGGTTAGATTTGCTATCGTCTATTTCAAAACGCCACTGACCATCTTTTGGATCTACGTACCAACCAGTTTGTTCCCAGATCTTTTTATTTGTAAAATAACTATCTTGTACGTTTGTAGGGTCTACATTAGACTTCTTTAAAAGTTTTATTGCTTTTTTAAGATTTTTATCTTTTGCAGCTCCTTCTGCACCAACTCCACCAAATATCCTTAGTGCACCCTTTGGTACATCAAAAGGTACAGATGCAGCACCTGCTCCAGAAGCTAAAGAAAACACATCACCTAATGTTCCTTTTGGAGTAAACATAATTTCTCCAAGATCTTCTATAGCACCTATTGTAGCAGCACGGGCAAACTGTCCCATTTGTTCTTTAGTAGGTAGCTTAGGATCTTCTAAATACTCTGATACAGATTCTTTTATAGTAGGAATAGCTTCTGTTATTTTTTGTCTTGTAGTTCTTTGATCAGGATTTAGTCTTACAATGTATGTACCAAGCCTACCTTGAAAAACAGGATTACCTGCATCATCTTCTCCTACTTGAATATCATCTGTACTAGACCCCTTTGGTCTTTGAAAGAATGGAACAGTCTCTAAAGGGTGTACAGTCTTTTCTTCTTCTCTAGAAAGAGTTGACATTTGTTCAGCAATATTTCTACTACGCTGCCTTTCTAGCTCAGATTGTGGACCAACCGTTCCCATAGCTCTTTCAGTTTGACTAACCATTAACTTTCTCTCTTAATCTTAATAAAGAACGCAATGCACGTATTTCTCCTTGAAGCCTGTACATCTCGTCAAGTTCACGAGACTGCTCAAGGGATACATGAGTGAAAGCAATCCGTTCAGCGATTTCTTCGATAAACGGACTGTACAATTCAGGATTGTTGACAAAAGGTTTAAGTGTATTATTCACAACAAGTTTCATTTACTGTATCGGTTGTTCGCCAGTATTGCCTGAGAAGCCCTGCTCTCCTGGCTGAGGCGCTGTTCCTGTTCCTATGGTACCTCCCCCACTACCTTGGGTATCCTGCACTTGTACGCCAGCAGGAGCGCCCTGTGGACCTCCTACCCCTGGTTGAGGTTGTGGCGGGGGTGGATTAGCTTCTTGGAACTTTTTAAGAATCTCAGCCTGTACTGCAGCCTGTGTCATGTTGTTACCAACCTTATCAGGGTCAAGATCCATAGACTTAGCAATTTCACGTACAATATAATCCATACGTGCAAATGGTGCCAATGCTGGATTTTGTACAACTTGCAAGAACTGCATCAAGCGTTGACTACGTACTTCATTAGCCATCAAGCTTTCTGTACCACGAGCTTTAACTTCTAGATCTCCTTTAATTTCTTTATCAAAGTCAAACTGCATGTTAAAGTTAAAAAATGC
>Ga0222718_10002550_pt1 | contig 16289 bp, 18 predicted proteins | sample C33_27DmetaG_FD_165045 | JGI IMG/M metagenome (GOLD analysis project Ga0222718, IMG submission 165045) | Estuarine water microbial communities from San Francisco Bay, California, United States - C33_27D | ecosystem: Environmental > Aquatic > Marine > Unclassified | place: USA: California... | reverse complement strand
TGCATTCGTATCACAATCTTTAGGAAGAAACTATTATGGTTATGATGTATCTTCTGAAACAGTCGATAGAGTTAGACACGAGTTAGACAGACATGAACTTGGTGCAACCATTTATGAAGAAGACGGGTGTGAAATGAAATCAACACCCGATGAATCTGCAAACTTAGTTATGACTTGTCCACCATATGGTGATATCGAAAGATACGAAAGTGCAGAAGGTCAATTATCCGACCTACGAAAGTATGAAGACTTTTGTGAAAGGATACAAGTTTGTGGAGATAACATAGAGAGAGTTTTAAAGCCAGGCGGTTTTGCTGTTTGGGTTTGTGGTGATTGGAGAAAAGACGGGAAGTATATTCCGTTTCATTCTGATACCATAAATATGTTTACTAAGTCGGGTCTCAAATTACATGATATAATTGTAATGAAGAACGACACTATATTTGCAGCCTTACAAGCAGGTAAGTGTGCAAGTAAAAGATACACTGCAAAGGTTCATGAATTTGTCCTAGTGTTTCGTAAAGAAGGAGAACTAGAATATAGTTCAGATAAAATTAAAAACAGAGAGGAATCCTTAGAACAGTTTTTCAAATAATATGCCATACGTAGAACCAAGAGTTAACCCAAAGAATAAGAATGTCGAACCTTTCGACAGAATGCTAAGAAGATTTAAAAAGGAATGTGAGAAAAAAGGTATTGTTCAAGAATGTCGCGATAGAAAGTATCATGTCAAAGCGAATGATTTAAGGAATCAAAGGAATCAAGATTTAAAGAGAAAGAAAAAACTTGATAAGAAAAGAGCTGAACAAGCTGGTTATAGAAATATAAGAATTAGATGAGAACTAAAAGAGAGAAGAGAATTATCAAACAATTTGTTATCTCTGCATTGATAGGGATACTAGGTGTAATAGCTGCAGTATACATTTACTGGAATTATCAACCACCACTACTATAATGAATTATGACACAATGGCATGGAGGAAAGGGTTCCAAAAGACGGAACTCAAACGAAGAACTTTACTCAGATAACTGGGAGAAAATCTTTGGCAAACCAAAACCCAATGTCAGTGTTCGTAAAGAAACACCTACCCATGGACATACCCAAGTCCACAAAGATAAGACTAAGGCTATCCCTAGACACTTAAAACATAAATTAGAATGGAAGGAATAGACTAGAAGTCGTCATTATCAATACCCATTGCACCACCAAACTTATAGACTGAATAATCGTCATTGTTAGTTTGTGGTTTGTTTAGGTTATTGTATGTTCTTCCTTGATTGACAATGTTCTGATTACTTGCCATTGCAATTTGATTACCCGTTCCAGCACTTGCAGACACTTCTTGTCTTGCATTCTTAACAGCACCACCAGTATCTTGAACACCAGCAGATGCAATTTCTTCGGGTGAATATAAATGTGGTATTCCAAATTTTTGTCTTGCAACAATATTGTGTTCTAACATTTGATTTTGCAGTCTAGATAATCTAACCTCTTCTGCTTGAACCTCTGCAATTTCTTTACCACTGTTATTCTTTTTATTATAAAATTCTTGACGCATTTTTTCATGTTCGGGGAATGCTTCTGCTCTATCTGCAAGAAGTTTTTGTTTGGTTTCCCACATTTTCCATGACATTGCACTATCTGATACAGGGCCGTTAACACCAGTTGGGTCTATTTGAACTTGTTGTTTCTTAACTAATCTATCTTCAGATTGTGTAATTTGTTCTTCTACTCTTTGTCCTTCAGTGGTTCCCATTAGTTTACCAGCTAACTGAACCATTGAATCCCACCAACCTTTCTTCTTAGGAGCACCTTCTTCTAATCTGATAAGTGCTTCTGAAAGTTCGTCTATTGATTCTGTAAATCTTTTTAAACCTTTTGCTTTTGCATCAACATTATTAAATAACTCAATAGCGTCTTTTGCATTACTAAGATTTTTGAATGCAACTCCTAGTTGAGATATCTTTGTCATGTCTACGTCTTGTAAACCTTTTGCAAAGTCAGTGACCTTCTCCATAGGAGATTTTGCACCGAATAGACTTCCGATACCTTCCATTAGACTTCCTAATAGACTACCACCAGTCATTGCAACTAGACCAGCACCAATCGCTGCTAATCCAGCACCAACTAAGATTAAGTTTGCACCGTCAACTAAACTAATCTTTATAACGTCACCAATAAACATACTGAATGCACCAGCAGCTAGTTGAGCTGCATATGCAAATGGAATCAGAGCTGCACCTAAGGCTGCGATTGCAACGGAACCTAATAACATTACTGGAAGCATACCACCCAATATTGCAGCTGCAACACCTAGTGCAGTAAGTCCAACTGCAATGGTTAGTATAGTTCCTAAACCTGCGTCTTTCATCAAGTTAAGTGCAAATGCAAATGGAATTAAGGCTGCACCTAATACACCGATTGCAAGAGCACCTCTAAGAATTCCGAATGTTGCTTTACCGATAAGTCTTGCAAACATTATTAAAGCACCAAGTGCAACAAAACCTTTTAACATAGTTTTGAAGTCTAGTCCAGTAAATTGTTTTAGTCCTATTGCAAGAAGTCCTACTGTTCCACCAAGTATAGCAAGTGTTAATGCACCTTTTAATACTTTAGAGTCACCAAATTTTTTGACTCCGTTTGCAATAGAACCTAAGAAACCACCACTCTTTCCTGCTTTCTTTGTGATACCAGTTGACTTATCTGCAGCTTCAGTAGACATTCCTTTTGCCATACCAGCTGCTTTATCTTTGACTGCACCACCGACAGGAGAATCTTTAATGTCTGCAACAGGTGATTTCTTTCCGAACATGTCTTTCATTCCACCAAAGAAATTTCCAACCTTGTCCTTCATTCCTTTGAATCCACCACCAAGTGCATCACCAATAGAACCCATAACGTCACCGATTGCATTTACTTTCTTAGTGACTGTATCTGCAAAACCAAGTATATCGACACCAAATAGTTCATCGATACCACTACTAAACTTCTCCATACCTTCGAATTTAGTTGCTCTTTCTAAACCTTCTTTATATGCATCTGTAGTCACAGAAAGTGCTTCACTTCTTTCTTCTAAGATATTTCTTTCGGCTGCAATTTCTCTATCAAAGGCTGCAGTCATTTTATCTGCAGCTTCTTTTCTTTCTCTTTGTAAATCTTCAACAAGTTTGGTGTTTGCTTCTAAGGCTGCACCTTGTAATCCAAATGACTTGGAACGTGCTTCTTCAATATCTCTATCAAACTTAGCAAGAACATTATTACTTTTCAATGACTTTTCTAGTCTTGCTTGTTTCCCGTCTTCAAGTTCTTGTATCTTGTCTTGGGTTTCGTTGAATTCCATCTGTGCCTGTCTCATACCTTCAAAGTCGAAGGCTTTAGTCACACCATTAACTTCTTGTGAGAAGTTTTTCTCGAGTAGTTTTAATTCTTTGGGGTTAAGTGCTTCTGCACCGTCTTTCATATATTTGTCGACAAGACCACTGAGATTTTTTAACTTCTTAGTTGCCAACGCACCCGTAAAGGTATCCTTACTGGATTCCCTAAAGTCTGCTGTTATTTTGGCAACTTGTGGAGAGACTTCTTCTAAGTCTTTAATGATTTTCTGAAATCCAGGCTTCAGTTTTGCATTAACCGCTTGGATTTCTTTTGCAAAATCTTCTCGTTGTTCTCTAATTAACTTATCGTCGCCAGTTGCCATTTATACGTTCCTATTTTCCGCCGAAGGCTTTTCCTGCTTCACTAATACCAAATGCACCTAGTGTCACAACGACAAATGAAGTGTAAATAGTATCTGAGATTACAAGGTCTTTACCTGCGAATGCAGTGACCAAATCACAAATACCGAATACAGTCATTAATGCAAATGAGATAAAACCAATAATTGATTTCTCATTTATATCATTGTCGTCTAAGAACAAATCCATGAATTTTCTTTTAGGTGGTGCAAGTTGTGACCTAGCTTTCTTGGCCTCTTCTTGCATTTCCTTAATCTTATCTTCCTGTTCGTCTAACTGGTCGATAAGTTTCATGTATTTGTCTAAGGAAATTTCGACTTCGTTAGTCGTATTGTTTTCCTTTATGATTGTGTCCGCCATAATTTGTGTCCTTATTATGTTGTTAAATTATCGTCTTTTCATTTTAGCATTTTCTGCCTCTTGTCTAGACTTCTCTTCTTTGAGATGTTGCATTAACAGTTTAATGTAAATCTCTCTTTCCCAAGGTATCATATTGTCTAATTCAGTCAATGAATACTTGTGGTGTTGCATTAATTGAAAGTTAGTGTTATAATGATTAAACACACTTTCATGAGAAAGAGCTATTAAAAAAAATTCTGAATTCCTTCTAACTTCTGTTCGTTCCTCGTTCCGCATTCATCACAATCCCAATCTAAACTAGTTGTTAATTTAGGAAGTGTATCAAACCAATTTCCTAAAAGTTCCAACTGAGGGAAAGTTAATGATTCCACAAATTCGTCTCGTTCTGTTTTAGTCAAATCTGCACCTTCATAAACATTCTCTTCGTCAAAAATGTTTACTATGGACTCTTTAATAAGTTCTACTGTTTGTGCTTCTTCTGTTAAGTCTGCGACCTTCTCAACTCCAGCAACAGTAGGTATACTTAATGTTAAACCCACTTTGTCAGTAATCATGACAGTATAGTCTTCAGGAATTTCACCTTCAGGTTCAATAGAATCTAAATTAAGTGTCACGTCTTTTGTATTCGGACACTCTCTATTGACACATGGAAACATTAATTTTGATGTTTCTCCTACAGATACTTTTCTTACTTGAATGAATAACCATTCCAAGTCCGTAGTTGGTAATTCCTCAATAACCACTTTCTCATTGGTCACTGCTTGTAGCAATTTTTTAACAGATTGCATAGTCTGTTTTGCGTCTGCACCTTCTTTAGCTTGAACTAAAATGTTCTGTTCTTTTACTAGAAATGGACGATACTCTATATCTTGTCCACTCACTGGTAAAACTGTTCTATAAGTCGGTGTCGACTGTATTGGTAATGCCATTATATTATCCTCACTTTATTAATTAATTCTTAATTATCACCACCACCTATGGGAAGACCACCAATTTTTCTACTGATATTCTTACCACGTGTAATTTGACCTTCAAGACCACTTACTTTATTTAGGTATTCTCCAGCCTTTGGATTGAACCTAGACAATACTTTGAGTGTATCCATTGTTGCACCTAAAATACTTCCTTTTCCTAATGGGTCTTGTTTTGCACCATTGTCCATTGGTTCTATTGTTCTTACTTCGTCCTCGTCACTTGGATATGAAACTTCAAAGTTTTTGTATTCAAATGTGACTTCAAACTCCATAATTCCACCTGCTTCGTTTGAACTTGCAACTGATTGTTCTGAATATGATACTGGATATACATCTTGAAATTCGTATAACATTCTTTGCTTTCCACCTTGACTTAATTGTGCAACATTGATAGTTCCAGTGTAATCGTCTAAGTATCTCATGACTGGTTGAAATTTTGTTCCCCTCTCTCTACTATGTGAACTGTTCGCAGGTGAACCTTCAAATATCATACGTTGCCATGCATCGATAAGAATTCTATCGTAGAAGAAAGTGTCACATAAGAATGTTAATGCAAGTCCACCGTCATAACTAACTGTTCCATTAGGGATTTGACGAGGAGCTCCAAATGTTGCTTCCTCATTAGTTCCCAGTTCAACGCCTGGGAAGGTTGCATTGATACAACGGAAGTTATGTCCGTCATTAGTTTTGAATTGAAAACCACCTTGTGAATCACCACCTATGATTTGAACATCAAAATAATTGGGTCTTGCACCCGTATCGAAATAAGATATAAACTCTCCAATACCTACACTCATACTACTTTCCTTCTACTGTCTGCATATACAGAATTTGCGTTAACGTTAAATTGTTGTGACGGCAACATTGCAACTATTTCCCAATATTGAGACGGGACTAAACTGAATTGACTTGCAATGTGACCATAGAGATATTCTTTTAAACATGGTTTATAATACTTCAATCTTGATACACCTTTCAGTAATTCGTATGTTAATCTAAATCTAGTTGTATCGTCATAGTCTTTATTGTTTGTATATTCATATAACTCTTCTAAGAATAAAACTCTATAACGAGGTGCAATGTAATGTAAATTGATTCCTATAAATCCAGTTGCATACTTTCTAACTGGTATGACTAAAGGGAATCTATCAAAGTAAGGTAATGTATTTTTATGTTTAGCCTCATAGAAATACATATACATTCTACCTATTTCAAGTGTAGTGACCACTTCACCTTCTCTCAGTGTTTGGTCGGGTCTTACCTTTACATATCTTAGGTTGTCTTTGAACCATTCTAATGATTCGAAACTCCTTTGTTCTAATTCCGAAGGAGATTCGTTTTGTAATTTTTCAAATAGACCTGCCATTGTCTATTATTTATGCTTTTAAAAGGTTTTTCTAATAAAGAATTCTTCACATTCCCATTCTTTCTTATCAAAAGGCCATGAGAACAAACTTAAAAACATTGGTTTATAGAAGATTCCTTTTTTCATATGTATTTCTAAACACTCAGTGTTATCTTCAAAACAGTCTTTAACGGAATCTTCACACTCACCTATTAGTTTTGGTTTTTTGAAATTAAACAGTTCTTTCTGTATTCTATATGCAGTTTCATAAAACTTAGGTCTATCTTCATCAACATGCCATTCTAACATAGGCATATGACTTAAACTCAGTTGTTGTGTTGGTAAGTCAGGAAATCCTTTTGCTTCTACCCATTGATTTCTATCTACTTTAAAGATATCTCTCCATTGTTCAAATGTTATAATAGGTTTGTGAGGCATTAACTCCTTCACTTTCCAACAGTCCCATAACACTATGTTTTGACTATCCATATGACCAGCATGTAATGCATATTGTCTGATAGAGCCTGGGTGAAACCATAATTGTCCATCAGGTTTTACACATGCTTGTGGATAAGAATACCAACCATTCTCCTTCCATTCATCTATTAACCACCTACATTTACTTGCATGAAAGAAACGATTGTCTATCGAGTTCTCCAATCTTGCATGAAAATTTTGAGTGGGGGGTCTACCTTCCTCAATTGATTTTTTATGATTTATAGTATCTAAAGGTTCTTCAAGCCATGGTTCTGAGTCTGCATATTTGGCTAACGACATTCCATAATCTATCGAAGAATAAAATGTATTCATTAAGTGTGTCTCACCTAGTTTCTTTAATTCACCCCACGAAACTATTCTCGGTTTACACTCTTGTTGAATCTGATTGAATAACTCTTCTACCTTCTTATAATTATCTTCTGTTTTTAAATGTATTAACATAATTTTTTCCTTAAAATATTTTCTACTATCACCAAATCGTCAGGTGTGTCTACCGAATAACCCTCGTCTTCCACCTTAACCATTTTAACTTTAAATCCGTTCTCAACGAACCTTAACATTTCTACTGATTCACTTTTCTCTAATTCATGAACTGGAAGGTGTGGAAACATTTCTAACATATCTCTATTGAATGCATACAAACCTAATTGTTGTTTGACAGTGGTTTCCTCTTTTTGATAATATGGTATACTTAGTCGTGAATAGTAGAGTGCATTATTGTATGTGTCCGTCACAACTTTGACTACATTGTTATCGTGTCGTTTGTCTGAATAAAAGTCTAACTCAACATATGCATTAGATACACTACCTAGTGTATGAGATTCTACTAACTGGTCAATAGCTTCAGGATTAATCAGGGGTTCGTCACCTTGTATATTAACAAAGATATCACCTTCAATATCTTTGATTCCCTTTGCACAACGGTCTGTTCCAGTCAAACATTCTTCGTCTACAAGTAAACAGTTCATGCGCATGCTGTCACAGAAGTCGTATATTTCGTTAGAATTGGTTAACACTATAACACTTGAAAGTCGTTTTGATTGTATTGCCTGATTGTAAGTTCTCTGAATCATGGGAGTTCCGAGTATGGAAGCCAGAGGTTTACCTTCAAATCTTGAAGATTCGTATCTTGCTGGTATTAGTCCAACAACTCTTTTATTGCTTTTATAGACTGTATCTTCAGACTGCACTCAAATTCTCCATAACCATAACTTGCATGTATAAAATCCACACCTGCTCTATTTGCACAATGATAATCTGATTCCATATCACCCACATAGAATGTTTCGTGTGGGTCTACATTACAAAATGCAATAGTATTTAGTAGTTGGTCAGGAGCTGGTTTACCTCTCAGACCTCGTTTAGGTGAACAGATATAATCAAACATTGGGAACTTCTTACCGTCTAGTATCAAACTTGCAATGACTTTTTTAACTCTTACGATATCTTTGGAAGTGCAGATTGCAATCTTGTATCCTTTGTCTTTTATGTGTTGTAGTGTTTCGATTGCACCTTCGTATATTTCAACTTCGTCAATAACCATGTTCGATGCCTCGTCATAGGTGTTTTTGATTTGTTGTTGTTTCTCAGTGATTCCTAACTCGTCCAGTATATCAAAGAATGGTTTACCGATTTGTTTCTTGTATTCGTCAAAAGGGACTTCTATATTGTGGTGAAGTCTAACAATGTCCCAAGACATTTCCATATTTTTAATAGAATTGATTAGAACACCGTCTAAATCAAATGCAATTAGTTTTTTCATTTAACAAGGTGGTCTTCAGTAAGTATTCTGAATCCATATCTCCTATCTTTACAATAATTATCTGCAGCTTTGAACTTTGCTTGATTGACTAAGAAGGTTGCAACCTCATTATAGTATCTTTTTGTCATACGTTTAGGTTCTTTTGGAGGTGATAACTGTTTTTTGGGTTTAACTTCTATGATTTCACGGACTGTTTGTCCTTTGTTGTTAACATATTTGATATAGAAGTCGGGAAAGTATCTATGAACCCGTTTATCAACAGGTGATTTGTAAGGAATTATGATTTCTTCACTTCCCCATTCAATAATATTTGGATTATTGTCACAATATACCATAAATCTACGTTCCCACAACGACCTATAATAGATTTTTGTAGGGTCACCCTTATATTTTTTGTAGTTCTTTGGTTTAAACTTGCCTGAATAACTTTTTCTAGACATAAATAACACTAGTAATCATAATTTTTAGTATTTAGGTTCAAAAAACATGCCAAGTATAGACAAACTATTAAACAAAGTAAACCAAGCTGCAAGTGCAGTCAAATCCTTTAAAGGAATCAAATCAAAATTTGAAGGTAAAGAGTATACTGGTTCATATGCAAAAGATATGCTGAAGTCAGAAAAGGCAAAAGCACAAAAGTTATTAGACGATAGACGTGCAACACTTCAAAGTAATCTTAATGCTTCAAACCTTGCAAAATCAGTTGCAAAAAAATCACCAGTTGCAAACATAAGAGATTTAACATATCCAGTTGGAGAAGATTTAGATTCGTATATAGTATTTGAAACTAGACCAAGAAAGACAAAGCCTGGTAATGACAATGCTGGAAATCTTTTTAGTGGAGAAGAACAAGTCTCTATTGCATTGTATGTTCCCGATAGTTTATCTTTTGATACAAAGGTGACCTATGAACAAGAAGGTATTAGTGCAAACAAGAGAAATATTATTGATACCTTTGACGGTGGTGGTAATGGACTCCAAGCATTTGGTAGTGGATTAGAAGAAGCATTTGAAGGAATGATAGATAGTGCTGGAAATGCAGTGACGGGTGGTGTTAAAAACTTTCTTCAAGGTAAAGCAAAGAATCCTATGGAAGAACAGTTCTTCAAAGGTGTAGAATTTAGAAGTCATTCATTTAGTTATGAGTTCTATCCTAAAAGTTCAGACGAAGCACGACAAGTTCAAGATATTATTTGGTCATTTAAATCTGCAATGTTGCCTGATACTTTTGCAAATGCAGAAGCAGACGGAGCTGCAGAAGGATACTATAACTATCCAAACATATTTGATATCTATTATGAGGGTTCTATTGATTTAAGATTTGAAGATTTCTTACCTTCCGTTTTAACAGATTGCACGGTATCACATTCAACAAAACTTTATGAAGACGGTTATCCAGTATCAACTGAACTGGGTCTAGAGTTTACCGAAGTTAAAGTTATTACACAAGAGACTTATCAACAAATATCTAAGTCAGGTAGGAAGAAAAATATTGGTGGTGGTGTCGATTCACTTGCACTAGCATATGATAATACATATGAAACAGAACAATATACAAGTTGGACTGGAAAGCAAAAAACTAAAACAACAAAGAAAGCGGTCACTAGAAATCCAAAAAATCAATTAAGACCACCTAGACAAACTGGAGGTAGAGGAGGACTATAATGGCTACACAACTATTTAAAAACTTTCCCGACATTCAATATAGATTAGATAGTGGTAAAATTATTACCATTAAAGATTTCTTTAGGAAATCTAAGATAGAACAATCTGCAGTTAATGATATCATTGATTATGAATACTTGGAATTAATGGAGGGGGATAGACCTGATGTGGTTGCCTCAAAACTTTATAGTGACGGAGACTTACATTGGACTTTCTTCTTAGTTAATAACTGGAATAATTATTATGAATGGTGGAAAGACAATTCAGAGTTTGAAAATTATCTCAACAAATATTATTCGGGTCAGTATCTAACTGCATACAACAAAACAGATATCGTAGGTGCAAGTAATAAGTTTTTATTAGGTGAAACTGTTTCATGTTTAAGAGACGGTAAAACAATTGAAGGTGTAGTAAATGAAGTGCAACCCAACTTTGCAAGAATAGGTATAGAGGGTGGAGAATTCAGAGGTGGTGAACAAGTCACTGGTGATGTAAGTGGTCACTCACTAACTATTAAAGATGCAATTAGAAAATTAGACGGGACTGCATATTTTTATAACGGAAATCATAAATCAAATGTTTTTGTAAATGGTATGTTTGAGAAAACAATATATGATAATGAGTGGGAAAAAAATGAAGAGAAGAGAAAAATCAAATACATTAAACCACAATACATAAGAAAGGTTGTCAGAGAATTCAATAGAGTAATGAGTGCATAATAATGTCACAAGGTAATTATAAAGCTGGTGAGTTTAGTATTGAATCACTTGCAATTGTCAACCAAGAAGATGAGTCAGTTGATATAACAAACCTTGCAATAGGGGTTAAGTTATTCGAATCAATCTATAATAAATTTACAACTGGTCATGTAAATGTTTTAGATGGATTGAACATATTAGGAAACTATAAATTTACTGGTCAAGAATTCATTCGTATTTCAGTTGCACAAAAAGAGGGTATTGGTCAAGAACCCGAAAAGAAATTCACAATCGATAAAACCTTTAGAATCTATAAAGTTGAAAATGTCAAAAGACCAAAAGAGTCCTCTCAATTATTTCAAATTAGATTTTGTGACCCAAGAATGTTCTTCTGTAGGAAGAAACGTTTGAGTAAAATGTTCAGAGGTTCATATGAAGAAATGTTGCAATCTGCATTAATTGAAGAAGCACATATCAAACCACAAGAGTTTGATTGGTTTGAAGAAACAGAACCAAAGAATCTACAATTCATATGTCCTAACTGGACTGTTTCAAAGTTTATTGATTACGTAGTTAATGAAGCAAACATTGGTGAAAAAGCAGAATGGAAGAATGGTATGTTCTTCTTTCAAACACTTAATGGTGGATTTAGATTCAGTTCAATTGACACTATGTTAAAACGTGAGTTCCCAGTTCCTTTTTCATATAGACCAAGAAGTGGAGAAGAAACCTCACAATTAGATTTGAATGCAAAGGGTGGTTTAAACTCTATGATTAAATCCTTTTACATACCACAACAATTTGATACACTTAGAGGAACAGCTAGGGGTGCATATTCTTCTATGCAAAAAACATATGACCCAATCAGAAAACAAGAAGTTGATTTTGTGTATGATTTAGAAGAAACTATGAATCGTGGAAAACACTTATCAGGATTTCCACTAATAAGAACAGGTGAAATGGAAAGGTCATTAACACTTGAAAATCAAATCGACCCTATGATATCACCTGCTGTGACAGAAGTAGATATTGACTTTCCACCAAATGAATCATACGATAGTAATGTTAGATATGACTTTACAAGTTCACATTTATTTGATAATGAAACTACACTAGATACAGACGAAGTGTTCCAAGGTTATAAGTCAGTTGATAATGCAAGATTAGAAAGAACTGCATTATTAGAAATACTACAACAAAATAAAATTGTTGTGACCATACCTATGAGAACAGATTTAACAGTAGGTAATGTAATTCAATTAGAAATACCACAACCCGAACCAACAAATAAAGAAGACAAATTAAATGACGGGAGATATCTGATTACTGATTTATCTATATCTATGAGTATTCCCTCAAAAGAAGGTGAAATGTATTTAGAATGTGTTAAAGAAAGTTTTGCAGCTAAGATTGCAGACGTAAAACCATTACAAGAAGTAGAACCTGCGGAAGAAGTATAATGAAACATTTTTTTGGAATCGTAGAAGATAGAAACGACCCTCTAAAGATAGGAAGAGTTCGTGTTCGTATACATGGAATCCATACAGATAATAAACTAAACTTATCAACACCCGATTTACCATGGGCTCAAGTATTACTTCCTACAACCTCTGCTGGTCTTTCGGGTATAGGAATGCAACATGGTCTAGTAGAAGGTTCAACAGTCTTTGGATATTTTAGAGATACTGCTATGCAAGACCCAATTGTATTTGGTGTTGCAACTGGTATCCCTCAAACAGGATATAAAGTTGATGCATTTGGAAATGAATTATCAAGAGGTGTTAATAAAGGATTCAATGACCCACGTAGATTAACAGTTGCAGATTACGAAGGAACACCTGATGCACCGAACCCCGAACAAGATTCTAGACGACCACATGGTCTAACAAGTGCAATCGATACACAACCTAAGTCACCGAAAGAAATAACAATTAATTATGATGCAACAGGTTCGACTATTACAGAGGGAGAGATTACTGAAGATATGCTTCCTTACTATCCATTATACACTGGAGAGTCAGATGTGTCAAGTCTTGCACGTGGTGATTCTGTATTAGATAAGAAGATTGAGATAGAAGGACACACTTTCCCCGACTCAGTTGCAGAACCAGTATACCCATATAACAAAGTGTATCAATCAGAGTCAGGTCATGTTATTGAGGTGGACGATACACTTGGTAAAGAAAGACTTTCAACTTATCATAGGTCAGGAACGTTTCAGGAAGTTCACCCTGATGGAAGTGTAGTGCAACGAATCGTAAATGATAATTATCAGATAGTTGCAAAGGACGACAAGATTTATATAGCTGGTAATGCAGACTTAACAGTAGAGAAAGGAAACGTGACAATCAATGTTAACACTGGTAATGTAGATATGAAAGTGTTAAAGGGTAATGTCACTTCAGAGATTACAGAAGGAAATCTAAAAGCAGATATCCTCAAAGGAACAACAGACGTATTATCAGAAGGTAAGATTACAATCACTGGTAAGAACTCAACAGAAATTATATCAGACACAACAGTCACGGGAACACTTAAAGTATCGGGTGCAACTACTTTACAATCAACATTAGATGTCACTGGTAAACAGACAAATTCAAGTAGTATTACTGCAAGTGGAGAAGTCGAAGGTAAGGGTGTTAAACTTTCAACTCATAAACATACAATTGCTTCAGGTTCTTCTGCTGGAAAGACAAAGAAACCTGATTAGTTTGTATAAATAGATATATGGTAGATTTAGTAAATAACGGAAAAACAGTTGCAACGAAGGATATCTATTCTGATTTAGATATCTTCTTTCGTAAACACCCTATTACAGGTGACGTTGTAAGAAAAACCGATACAGATGCAATCAAAAGGTCAGTTAGGAATATTGTATTAACTAATAAATTTGAAAGACCTTTCAAACCAAACTTTGGTGGTTCAATCAGAAACTTATTATTTGAGTTGAATACTGATAGACAACTGAATAGAATGAAAATAACACTTGCAAAAGAGATAGAGACTTTAGAACCTCGTGTCAGTAATGTCCAAGTCGCATTATCAAATCAAGATAATAATAAATTAGACATGACTATCTTTTACAACATAATTAATGGTTCTCCTAATCAAGAGATAGAAATAAACGTTTCAAGGACACGATAATGGCAGTAAACAGTTCACAATTAAACATTACAGATTTAGATTTTGAGAATATTGCAGATAATCTTAAGAATTATCTCAAAGGACAAGAACAATTTAAAGATTACAACTTTGAAGGTTCAAGTATGTCAGTTCTTATTGACCTACTTGCATATTCATCACACATTGGTGCAATCAACACCAACATTGCAGCCTCAGAACTCTTTTTAGATTCTGCTCAAATCAGAAAGAACGTTGTATCACGTGCAAAGGATTTAGGATTCATTCCTTCTTCTGAGTCATGTTCAACTGCAATAGTAAACCTTGAAATGAAACAAGTGAGAAATGCAGACGGAACTTCCCCGACAACTACTGAGATGCAATTACTCAGAGGAACAACCTTTGTGACAGTGTATGACGGAAGTTCATATAACTTTGTAGTCACAACAACAAAAAGACCAACACAAAACGGAACGTCATATAATTACAATGACGTAAGTATTGTTCAAGGAACTTATGCAACTGATTCATTTATTTTTGATAATCAACTTGCAAACCCTAAATTCGTTTTATCAAATGAAAGAGTAGACAAAGGTAAGATGATTGTTTCAGTCACCAGTGGTGGTGCAACAGAAACATACACACTTTCTACAGGTATTTCAAACATTACTACAACCTCTACTGTATATTATGCACAAGAGAATGAAGAAGGTTATATTGAAATATACTTTGGTGACGGAACATTAGGTAAGTCATTATTAGACGGAGACGTTATAGATGTGACTTATATTATAGTTGACCAAGACCATGCAAATGGTGCTAGTCAATTTGCACTTAACGGAGTTGTAAACGGATTCACAAACCATGCAGTGACTAACGTTTCACCAGCAAGTGGTGGTGCAGAAAAAGAAAGTATAGAATCAATTAAGTTCAAAGCAACAAAATTCTATACATCACAAAACAGATTAGTCACATTAAACGACTATAAAGCAAAGGTGCAAGAGTATTATCCAAATGCAGACGCCGTTGCAGTATGGGGTGGAGAAGATAATGACCCACCCGAATATGGTAAAGTGTTCGTTGCACTTAAACCACAAAATTCAGATTATCTATCAGATACAGAAAAGTCATTGGTCACAAAAAAGTTAAACGATTTAAATATGTTAACTGTTAGACCTAAGATAATTGATGCAGAGATTGTTAAGATTCTAATTACATGTGTATTCAAATACAATGAGAATGCAACGGACTTATCAATAGGTGAATTGGAAGCAATCGTAAACACTGCAATTCAAAAGTTTGATACAGATAATCTACAAAACTTTGATTCTATTTTTAGACATTCTAATCTACTTAAATCAGTAGACGAGTCTAACACTGCAGTTTTATCTAATACATGTAATATTAGATTAAGAAAAAGTAATATAATTAAAGTGGGAGAAACAAAAGGATACAATGTTCTTTTTGGTAATAAACTTTATAATCCACATACTGGTCACAACATGGACTCGGGTGGAATTACAACAACAACAGGTTTTTATGTCCAAGGTGACTCAGTCAATATCAATTATTTTGATGATGACGGAAAAGGTAATTTAAGAAGATATTACCTATCAGGGTCAACTAGACTTTATCAGGATAGTGCAGCTGGAACAGTTGACTATTCTACAGGAAAGATTACAATCAATGCCATTAATATTACCTTAACAGTTAATACTAATTCATCGATTGACTTCACAGTTATCCCTTCGGGAAATGATGTCGTTGCAACTAGAGGTAATCTAGTAGACATTTCTTCTGAAGATATTAAGGTGACAGGTGAAGTAGACACCATTAGTAGTGGTGAAAGCAGTGCTGGTGTAGGGTATACTTCTACCTCAACCAGTTCATATTAATAAAACATGAAACAAGTGGTCGGGAGTCCCCCGAGTAGTTTCCCATTTAATTGGATTATAGGAGGAAAATTAAAATGGCAGATAAGAAGATAAGTGCATTAACACAAGTATCAGATACAGATATAGGTGCTGATGATTTACTACACATAGTAGATAACCCAGGCGGAACACCCGTCAACAAAAAAATGACCATAGGTCAGTTATTCGAAAATATCCCAACTCATTTAGCAGTTGACG
>Ga0222718_10002548_pt1 | contig 16294 bp, 13 predicted proteins | sample C33_27DmetaG_FD_165045 | JGI IMG/M metagenome (GOLD analysis project Ga0222718, IMG submission 165045) | Estuarine water microbial communities from San Francisco Bay, California, United States - C33_27D | ecosystem: Environmental > Aquatic > Marine > Unclassified | place: USA: California... | reverse complement strand
TTAGTTTTTCTCCTTTTTATGCTCTAGCTCTGTCGTATGTCTTACCTGTGATTGTGTCACCTGGTAAGTAACTGATTAATTTTCTACCTGGTTCTAATCTATCGAATGAAACTAGAACTTTGTAGATGGTTGTCCTGAATCCTATAATTCCAGGACTAGATTCTACTCCTTTAGTAGTTTCTTTTTTTACATAACCTGCTTTTGTCATGCACTTCATACATTGTACACCGACACCATCAGCTGACTTGTTGGATACAGTTCCTCTTACATCCTTAGGACCGCATAACACATTTTGTGCGAACCAATCCAATTCAACTGACTCATCTAAGAAGTGTGTTACACCAGTTCTAGCGTTGAATATCTTCATTAGTTATTCTCCTTAAACTCAGGGCAAGTTTTACAGTAGAATGAATTTCCATCCGACTGGATTTCTTCTCCCATTGCTAGTTCTCTTTTACACCAGTAACAATTGAATCTTACTTTTAATTTAGCCATTTTAGTTTCTCCTTTTTATTTTATATATGCAGATTAGGATTTTGTACCTGAAGAATTTTCAAAATATTTTGACCTTCTAGGGATAACTGTCCTGTCAATTCCAAACTTGATAAAGTAAGAAATAATTCTTTTTCATAAGCTTTAGAATTTCTGCGTATTCTTTTTAAAAAATCTTTTTTAGAGATTTCTTTTACATTAGAAAATACATGGTTTTTATTAGGTATACGAACACACTGCCCACAACTTTTATTTCTATTGTGTTCTGTCCATCCATTACATTTACAACTAATATACAACTTATTTTGGAAGTTATATACATTTTTTGTAGTCGTTAATAAATTTTCCATTATATCCTTATGTTTGTAAGATTAACCTTACTACATTCCAGGACTATGCAAAGTATTTCTTTTATTTTTTTTCTCAATGTTTACTTGGTTATTTACTGACTCATAAAAAAAACTTTGTCAGGTTGGTTCACAATTTACCTTGATAGATTACTCGGACAATTAAACCTGATACCCATCCACAGTTACAAATTAAAAAGGTACCATATCCCTATACCTACCATATATTGTGGTGCAGGTAAGGTATACAATATCTAGTGGTACACCATATTGTATATATATATTGGTCTATATAGTAGGGTTTTAGTAGGGTAGGGTTCAATGTTGGGGTGCAACAACTTCGTTGTTTATCCCCTTAGAATATGCTGTTAAAGTGGTACAATATATAGTGGTACTAGATATAGTATGTACTTTATTAAAGGGTTCTTTACAAGTGAGTGTACTATTTGTGAGAGATTATCACTATATATAACAGTAAAGGTAGGTACAGCTAACCCTGTGTCACTCCCTCCCAACGCAAAATAAGTGTAGTAACAAATAAGTTACTTTACAGGCAGTTGTTTTACCAATCTCAATAGGTAGGTCATGCAACCATTTTCCTTAGCCTCGGAGGTCCTCGCACCTATAACAGTAACTTAAACTTAATTAAATATGTGAAGTAATAGGCTTTTACCCTAGTTAACATGGTCCTGCTAATCCACTTTATTGACTGCCTATTGTCAAGAATCCTTTTCTAAAAGCAGGAAGAATCCTTTGCTTGTTTCCCTACTATACCATGTTTAGATTTAAGTGGTAGTATTTAATAGTAGGGTTTTTGTTTAGTAAGAGTTTCCTCCTTTCGCTTACGCCCAACCACAGAAACCCTACCCCTTTTACTTGCATAGTGGTAATGTATGTTATAATAAAATACAAGAAAGGCAATATAAATCAATCCTTCTGGATTAATATATAGCCCTCCTTTCTTTGTTTGTATAGTACGAGCCTCACGCAAGTGAGGCTTTACTATAGGTGGACATAAGATACCTAAAATAAAAAAATTTTTTTCACTTTAATCAGGGGGACGACTATAGTACTTATACCTGGTAAAGTACCAGGGAATTGTATGAGGATACAATTTTGTGATAAGAAAGAAAGGCAATTCATCTTTAAAAAATATTAGTTATGTGGTGTAACAGTGTAATTGATGGAATGTTTTTGTGACTTGTCATGTTTTTCATTACAGTAAATGGACAGACTGTACGAACAGAACCTCCCTTTGGGGAGGTTTTGTGTTATCATTAAAGAAATATATTTAGGAGATATAATGGTAAATAAAAAACAACCAAAGATGAACAAAAAAGTTCTTGATAAGTTAGGTCTTAACGACCAAACAAATTATAGAAAAAGTTTTGCAACACTTGACAAACCAATGCAGACTTATCAACTTTCTTCTCTTGGAAAAAAATGGGGGAAAAGAAAGCAAGTAAAGAAAAAAGGTGCTTTGTAATATAGTGAAATATAAAGTAAAAAAGAAAAAAGTTTCCAAAGGTAAGAAAAAGAAAAAAGTTTACTAATGGCTACATACCAAGGCAAGTCAGTTAAATTAAATTCACCTTCTAGAATAGGAAAAGGCGAACCAGGGTATGGTAGAAAAAAATCTAAAGTCTATGTTAAAAAGGGTGACAAAATAATTAAGGTTATGTTTGGTGACCCTAACATGGAAATAAGAAAAGATAATCCTGAAGCTCGTAAGAGTTTTAGAGCAAGACATAAATGCGATACTGCGACTGACAAAACCACAGCAAGGTATTGGTCTTGCAAAGCATGGTAGTTTATGACAATAAATGACCAGGAACAGTTATCTAGTAACTTACCTAAGAAGTATCAACTAGCACCTAAAGCTAATCAGAAATGTAGTAACTGTAGTTTCTATGAACCTGCAGGATACTGTACACTATGGAAAGCAACAGTGCAATCATTTGCATGGTGCGCTAAATGGAAAGGTGTTGTAAATGGCAGCTGAAAAAGGTTTGTATCATAATATGAATAAAAGGAAAAGTGCAGGGACAAGTAGGTCTAAAAAGAACTCTACGATTAGTCCTAAAGCGTATGCCAACATGAAGGCAGGATTTCCTAAAAAAAAGAAAACTACTCGTAAGAAAAAGTAATTGACTATTGTAATCCCCTGTCCTAAGTGTGGAGAGGTGTTGTTACCAAAGGACGATATGAAGTGTAAGAATAAAAAATGTGATGGTTATGTCAGATAATAAATTTTGTTATGCTGCAGGTTGTCATAGACCTTTACCCCCTAAAGCTAGAAAGTATTGTTCTAAGCGTTGTTACAACAGAATCAATATGCAAAAGAAAAGAGCAAAAGCTAAAGGTGAAGTCTGGACGCAAGAAGATGACCAGTTAGTTATACCTAGCAAAAAAAATGTACAACAAAGAAGAGGTACAGTATATAAAGATATTGTAGAGTCTGGTTTAGCAGAAGAAATACTTAAAGGTAAAAATACTTTATCAGATGTGGCAAAGATATTAAAAACATCTGTTGCTGCAGTATCTATGGCGTACAACGCATACATTGAAGATTTAGAAAACGAAGCTGCAAAAGATACATGGGAGTTACCACAAGTTGCAGAAAAATCATTACAAGACTTTAGAAATTTTAGAGATAGATATTTTCAAACAGAAACAGGAGAACCATACGAAACTCCAGATTTTCATATTAAATGGATTAATTCTATTTTAGATGCTATAGAACATGGTGAACAACAAATGATATTGTCACCTCCACGACATGGTAAAACAGACTTACTTATACATTTTGCAGTGTGGCTTATTTGCACAAAACCTAACATTCGTATTTTGTGGGTTGGTGGTAACGAAGAGATTGCAAAGAACGCAATAGGTTCTGTACTTGACCAACTTGAAAGTAATGAATTACTAATAGAGGAAATTTGTGGACCTGGACCAAAATTTAAACCAACGAGTAGAACAGGTAAGTCCTGGTCACAAAGTGGTTTTACTGTAGGTACAAGAACAGTTACAGGTATTAAAAGTCCGACAATGGTTGGTCTTGGTCGTGGTGGTAAGATTCTTTCTCGTGACTGTGATTTAATTATTGCAGATGACATTGAGGACCACACTTCTACAATGCAACCTGCGTCAAGAGAAAACACAAGAAGTTGGTGGACTACAACACTATCAAGTCGTAAAGAGGAACACACAGCTATGGTTGTTATAGGTTCAAGACAACACTATGACGATTTATATTCACATCTTTTAGAAAACGAATCTTGGAAAACTATTGTTGAAGAAGCACACGATACAGGATGTACTTTACCAGACTGGGAAGAAGATACACATCAGGACTGTATGTTGTGGTCAGGCAAAAGAACTTACAAGTGGTTAATGGATAGAAAACGAGGTGCAGAAACTACAGGTGGTAGAGCTATATATGAAATGGTTTATCTAAATGTTGCTATGCCAGATGGACTTTCATTATTTGATAGAGTAGAGATAGAAGAATGTCGTGACCAAAAAAGAGATATTGGACACATACCACAAGGTACAAGACTTATTGCAGGACTCGACCCTGCATCTACAGGTTATCAAGCTGCATTTTTGTGGGCGTATGATGCTTCAGAAAATAAATTACACATGGTTGATATGAACAACAATCTAGGTGGCGGTATACCACAAGCATTAGACATTATTAAAGAATGGTGGATGAAATACAATGTATCACACTGGGTTATTGAAGAAAATGGTTTTCAGAAAGCTATACGACAAGATAAAAGCATTAGAGAGTTTGCATCAGGTCACGCTATATTCTTAGAAGGACACGAAACTTACAAAAATAAATTTGACCCTATTTATGGAGTGACTGCTATGCGACCTATGTTTCAAGAAAAAAATATTTCTTTGCCATATCTTAGCTTTGAAGCACAAGAAAAGGTAAACTTATATACGAGTCAGTTAGTGTATTTTAGCTCTGCTAAAAATAAAAGCAAGAGTGTAGGCACTAAAACTGATATTGTTATGGCTAGTTGGTTTCCAATGAGAGCAATTAGGCGTATGCAAAAAGAACGATTTGCTGAGTTGGGATATGATTATAATCCTAGCTTTTCTGGGTATGAACCTAGTAGTATAGATATAGATAATTGGAGATAGATGCCTTTAAATAGTGAACAATTAGCACAAAAAGTAGATTACTTACGAGCTATAAACCAAGAGGGAATGTTAGACAGAACTAGGATTCGTGACATTATGAATGGTGGGGAAGCAGCAGTCAAAGCTCTTCTTGGTGACAAAATGAATGTTGAATATAATCAATTACCTGCACCAAATATGTTTTTAACTGCACTAGATAGATTTGCACAAAAACTAGGTAGAGCGCCAGATTTAAAAGTTGATATTTTAAATGACAATGATTCACAACGAGCTAAAAAGAAATCAGAAAAAGTAGAGAGAATTGTTACAGCATACGATAAATTTAATAAATTACATAAACAATTACCACAAGCAGCAAGATGGCTACCAGGTTATGGTTTTGTAGTTTGGACAATAACTCACAAAAGAGATAGAAATGGTAATCCATATCCTATTGCAGAATTGCAAGACTCTTTTAATTGTTATCCAGGTAACTTTGGTCTTGACCAAGAACCTAAAGAATTAGCAATTATACGAAGAGTACCTCATGGAATACTTGCAGAACAATACCCTGAAGCTAAACAATATATTTATGCACAAAATGAAACAGCACAAGAAAGTGCTTACTCAGTATTAATAGAAACAACTGAACGACAAGGTAGTTGGGCTAACTCAACTGGACAAGGTAAAGTTGTTGTAGAGTTTAGAGATGATGAAGGTACTTACATTTTCTTACCTGAAAATAATAAGATAATAGATTTTATGCCAAACATACTAAAATCAGGTCCTTGCTTTGTAGTTGCTAAAAGATATTCTTTTGACCAAATGCAAAGTCAGTTTCAACACATTACAGGACTTATGGCAAACATGGCAAAGATTAATATTCTTGGAACTATTGCTATGGAAGATGCAGTGTTTACAGAAACAAATATTGTCGGTGAAATAGAATCAGGTAAATATAGAAAAGGTAGAGGTGCGGTAAACTATTTTGCACCAGGTTCTTCTGTATCAAAACCAGTTAATAACTTACCATACCAATTATTTCAACAAGTAGATAGATTAGAAAGACACCTTAGACTTGGTGCAGCTTATCCAGTATCTGATGATGGACAATCACCTAACTCATTCGTTACAGGTAGAGGATTAGAAGAACTAGGTCAATCAGCATCTCTTCATGTAAGAGAATATCAAACTGTACTAAAAGAAGCTATTGAACAACTTGATACAAAACGATTAGAGTATGACGAAGCTATGTTTCCAGAAAAGCGTAAACCTATAGCAGGTATGCACAATGGAACTGCTTTCAAAGAATCGTATGTACCAAGCAGTGATATATCTGAAATGTATGAAACAAGAAGAGTCTATGGCGTAATGGCAGGATTTGATGAACCACAAAAAATAATTACAGGGTTGCAATTAAAACAACAGGGCATCATTGATACACAGACATTACAAGAAAACATGGATGGATTAGATAACATAACTAAAATACAACAAAGAATACACGCTGAAAAAGCAGAAACTGTATTGTTTGAATCTCTTATGGCACAAGCTGCACAAGGTGACAATAAGGCTACAATGGCAGCTATAGAAATAAGAAATAACCCATCAAAGATGGCAGAAATTCTTGATAAGTATTATACAGCACAAGGTGAAGAACCTAGTCCAGAAGAACTTGCATTATTGCAACAAGGAGTTCCACAACCAGGTGGAATGGGATTGGGACAGTCACCAGTTGGTATAGAACAAGTATTAGGAGCGTTAGGTCAACAACCAAGACCACAAGAAGTACCAGAAGGAGTCTAATGTTAGGTGAAGAAAATATTGTTAATCAAAAATTTTATGACATTATCAATGGTGAAGATTGGGATGATATTGAGTTTGAAGATAGCACTTTAATAACCACAGAACTTATTGGTGAAGAAGATGTACCTATAACACATTTTATTGTTCCTACACCAATACCAGGTGTATATATAAACATTAAATTAGGTTTTAATGTAGATGGAGGAGATGATTTTGCCTAGAGGTAGAAAACCAAGTCCACTTACACAAGCTACAGATATGACAGGTTCAGGTGCTTATGCAGATATTGTTGCACCACCAAGAATGGAAGGCGACTTAACAGGACAAACTGCTGCTATACAAGCACAAATAGATTCTGCACCTCCAGTTGACCAAGAAGCTGCATTAACAAGTGGATTACCAAATGTTGGTAGAATCCCACAACCTATGAATCTTGCAGCACCTACAAATAAACAATTTGAACCAAATACCGCAGGTATACCTGTAGGTCCTGGAAGTAATGGACCAAGAGTTATACCTACAAACACATTACAAAACTTTTTAATAACAGGTAAGAATCTAACTAACGACCCAATATTTGACGAGCTATTAGCCGAAGATATTGTGCCACAACCACAATTAGGGAAAGACCCAGAAGATTATCTTGGTATTTAATGGCAGATTACAGACAAATATTATTTGGTCCACCAGAGTTAGAGTCATATCTAGCTGATAATACAAAAGCAAATTTAAACGAACTAGACTTTTTTAAAAATACAGTCACACCTGAGATAGCACAAAGTGCTGCAAACATATCACGAGCTTATCCAAACATGGATGCAAGACTGGTTATGTATGGAGCTATGCTCGGTGTAGAACATGATTCAGACTTAGCTTTGCAATTAGCAGAAAGACAAAACAATGTTGTTATTAAACAAAATCAACAAGCAATTAATAAAATATCTAAAGGCAAAAGAGCATCACAATTAGGTTTATTAATGTTAGACCTTGGATTTCAACCATTATCAAGAAACTTTAAATCTTCTATAGTCGCTGCTGATGAAACAGGTACTAATAAATTCCAGGCAGTCGCTGCTAACACATTTATCGGTGGGTTAACAGGTGCTGCTAGTTTTATACCTGGAGTAGATGGAGATAAAGCTGCAGATAGAGTAAGAAGAGCTTTAGTTGGAGATAAATTTGCTGATGTATATAAAGAAAGCAAAGACGCTTATGGACCAACAGAATTTAACTTAGCTTATGATGAGTTAAAAGCAGGTAGACCTCTTAACTTAGGAAAAGGATATTTTCCTTCATCAACTCCTATTGAAGAAACACAAGGTTATAAAGATTTAAAAAGACAAGGTTTTGCAGACAGAGATGCTTATGCAGAAGCAGAAGAAATTTATGGTGTACCTATAACAGAACGATTTGAACAAAAAGAAAATCAATTTAAAACTGAAACAAGAAAAGCAGGAAAAGTAAATATATCACCAGGTAGGGTAGTTGCAGGTCAATTCTTTACAAAAGATGATTTAGGTTATGCTTTTGGGTCTGCTGTTATTGATGGTGCATTTAGAGTATTTGGTGACCCAACTAATGCTGCTTTAGGTTATTTATCAGGAGCAAAAATAGGACTAAGAAGTTTAGTAGATGAAGGTATGCAACAAGCATTTAAAACTATAAAAGTTGGAGATGATGTAAAAAACATACCATTAATAAATCAATTTGTAAAAACAATTAAAGGTGGAACTGTACAACTATCGGATGGTACATCAAAAGCAATATCACCTAAAGAAGCTCGAAAACTTATGTTTGGTAGAACTGCTGTACAAGTATTAAATACAAAAAGAGGAGATAAACTTCTTGATGCTTTTGTCGCTAATACTAATTTAGCGACATTAATGGATATGCCTGGTATGAATAAAGCACCTGTAGAACTACTTAGGTTGCTAACTGTTATTGATGATAAAAATTTTATGAAAACAGTATTAACTTCCATAATGCAGAATGGAAACTTAGCAGGTGTTGATGACGCTATGAGATTGCGTTATGGACTTAATGATGATGTCGTAAGAGCTATATCAGAAGGTAATCAATTAAAAATACCTATACAACCAAATCTACTAGGAGAAGGTTCTAATCTTATAGCTAAAAAATTATTAGGTAAAGATACTGATATTGGTGGTGCTAGAAAACTTATGGAACAAGCTAATAAAGTAAAAGCTGTTTTTAATCCAACAGCAGCAGATAACTTGTTTACAGGAATTATAGGTGTAGGTGGAGATTTAAGAATGTCTATACCTAGAAGATTAAGTAGGTTTTTTGACTTAGCACCAAGTAAACAAATGACAATTAAAAACATTGGTGAAAGTGCTAGAAATTTAGATGGCATTATGAAATCAGCAAGATTTAGTAATGATGCGAGAAACAAATACATAGAACAAATATTAGATACTGATAATCCACAGGGAATGTTAGAAACAGTAAAAGAAGTTTATACAGATGTCGGACAAAAAATAATAGAGCGTAACCCAGATTTAGTAGATTTTAGAGATGAAATAAAAGAAACTATGGAATTTTTAGCTAATGAATCTGATTTAAAAAGATACATGACTACAGAAGAAACTGGTAGACAATTAGCTTATCCAGGAGTCAAATTCAAAGTAAGAACTAAAACAGCAAACAAATATGGTAAAGAAGAAACTGTATTTGAAGCAGTCCCAACTGCACAAATGGTTTCAGAATATGTAGATAATTACATAACGCTTATTGATTATACAGAACTAGAAAGATTCTTTCCTATATGGAGAAGTGTTATAGGAACTAAAAAATCAAATCTTAGAAAATTTATTGATGAACCAACTGAAAAAGTAACTAACAGATTAATAAAAAGAATTGGTGGTAGGAAACTTAAAACTGACCCAAGAACAGGTAGAACAACACCAGGGGGTCAGACAACATTAGGTGCTATGTATGAAGATTATTTGTTACAAAAAGTTCTTAAACCAGTATGGATGCTTAGACCTGCACTAATAGCCAGGGTTATACCAGAGGAAATGTTGCGTATTATATTTAGTGGTTCTCGTGTAGGACTGAACCATCCACTTGCTTATTATGCAGTCAAGATGGCAAAAGGTACAACTTTAGAAATGCAAAATGCTTATGGTGATGTGTTGTGGGGAACAAGAATTAAAAAAAGAGAAATGGATATGATGAAAGAAATTCTTGGTCCAGAATTTATAACAGCAGCACAGATGGAGTATCCGCAAGTAGAGCGATTACTTAAACACATGAAAATAGGTGTCAATGAGTATGGTATGGCATCTGACGATTATGTGTCTTGGGTTTTAAATGGTAATGATGGTAGAGATTTTATATTTAGAGAACTAGGTATCGAACCTGTAAAATCATTAAAGACATACAGAGGTGCAATAAAAGAAACAGCAAATGATGGTAGGTCTATTGGAAAAGTTATATCAGACAATCCTGATGGAGGTTCTATAAACTTACAAACAGGTGAAGTTAATCCTCCACAGTTTGGCGCTGTAAGTCCATACCAAAATTTAGGAGATTCGTTTAATGTTCAAGAAATGGCAGTAACTTTAGATAAACCTATTGGTACTCCTGTAGAAGAACTTATAGAACCATTGTTAATTAACTTTTTAGTAGAAGATGCACAAGCACCATTACGACAAAAGTATTTAAGAAAAGAAAATCATGTATTAGGGTGGTGGTTAGATAAAACAGATAACAGAGTTTATATTGATGTGTCAGTTACAATACCACCGCTTAAAGATACTTCTACAAAATCTATAGAAAAAGCTCTTGTAGGTTTAGCAACATTAGGAATTAAAGGTAAACAATTAAGTGCTTTTATACCAGACGAAACAAGACAAGCAGTATGGCTTAAAAACTTTTTAGACTCTACAGAATTGTCAAAGTGGAACAAAGCAATAGACACTGGTGATAACCTTATGTGGTTTGTAAACAAAGAATCACCTAATAAAGAATTATTAAGAGATGCTGCAACAAATGACATTGTTGTAAGAAAAGCAATTATGGAAGCATTATTCGATACAAACTTTGATGTTGCAAAAGTTATAAAAAGAAAAAAACGAGGTGTTGCTAATGTTGCACCTGATGGTAGTTGGTTACCTTTACAAGAAGATTATCTACAAGCTATGTCAAGAAAAGCTATGTCACAATTCTTTGAACCAGTTAACAACACAGCATTAGATGGTGCTTTTGTTAGTTATGACAAAATTGTAAATGGTTCTTTGGAAAATGATTATGTTAGAAATTGGATACATCAAACTATCTTGTTAGCTAAAAACCCTATTACACAAAGATTGTTAAATGATGGCATTGACTCAACAATAGAATGGTTGTTGAAATCTTATGATGGTAAACAAGTAATGACTAAATTAGTTAAAGAAGCTGATTTACGAGGTAGACAAGCTAAAGAGGAACTTGCCAATCCTGTTGCTTTGCGTAACAACTTAGAAGCATTAGGTTACAGAATAGCAAGACATATTGGTGGAGAATACAAAATTAAAGACCCTTTAACTGGAACAATGCGTACAGAAGATTGGGCAACAGAGATAAGATTTAGAGATGGAGTAAAAGTTTATCCATTGTATGAGTATGGGGTAGATGGTGCATCATCAGCAGCATTAAACTTTTTGAAAAATGGTGGTTTTGCTGATGGCACAGACTGGTTAGAAAGTTGGATAATAGCTACACAAGGTTCAGGTATGAAAAGTATTAAAGGACAAACATCAAAATTCTATACCGATATATGGAAGTTGTTTAAAAAAGATGTAAATATATTTCCTGACAGAGTTAATGGTGCGTTTAATAGTTTAAATAACAGATTTGATGGTGAAAGATTAGGTAGAAAGTATGATGACATTTTAGAAAAACTATACAATGTATTTCTTACTGGTCCATCAGATATTGCTAATCGTGACCCATTGTACAGATGGAGTATGTATGAACATGGCATAGATGCTATACCAACAATGACAGAAGATTTAGCTAAAGACTTTCTTAAAGGTGCAGAACAATCGTTAAGAGGAAGTAAATTTGGTGAAGATATATTACAAGAAATTGTTGACAAAATTGTTGCACAAAAAGAAGTTGGTTTCTTAGATGAAATAAACAAGATGGAAGATTTGATGAATATTCTTGGTAAAAAAGCAGGAGCAACTGTTATAGACTTATTGTATAGTACTAAATCAAGACATCAGTTTTCAGATGCTTTATCTTCTTATGTACCATTCCCTGAAATAGGTGCAGAAGTATATAAATCTTGGGGTACTTTGTTTGGAAAAGGACCACAGAAATTTAATAGGTCAAGAATAGCTTTTGATGCAGGTGATGAAGGTAAACCATGGGATGCAGAAATGGGATTCTTTTTCAAAGACCCTGTTACAGGAAAACGAATGTTTACTTACCCTGACCCATTTAATGTAATACAAAAGAATTTCTTTGGTGAAGATTTAAGACAACAAGGTGTAAGAGTAAGACCTGCAGGGTTCTTATCTGCACTTAACTTGGTAACAGCTAATGGTTTCTTACCAAGTGTTGGTTCAAGAGAAGTTTGGGCATTAGAGTTTTTAGATAACATAGGTAATGGATTACCTAAAATAGTAGAAGATACTGTGTTAGGTGATTACCGAATGAATCCATCTGCTTCTGAACTTGTTTTTGAGCTTATACCATCTGCTATACAGAAAGTAATGACTGCTGAATACTTTACAAATAACTCAGATGAAACACAGGATGCAAGATATGCTAGTTCTGTTATTGACACATTAGGTGTTTTATATGCAAAAGGTATTATTGACCCTACTGATTCTGGTTTAGCAGCACAAAACTTAGAAAACTATAGAGATGCAGCTAATAACCAATGGTTAATTAGAGGTGCTGTACAAGCAACTTTACCTACAGGATTACAACCCAGAATGGAATTACAGGATAAAGATGGTCAATGGTGGTTTGTTCAATCATTAGTTAAAGAATATAGAAGAATGTTAGAGATTAATGATTACGATTACACAACAACACAATCAGAGTTTGTTGATAGATTCGGTATTAATCCTATTCCATTAATACAAAGTAAAACAAAACCTGCTGTAAAAACTCCTTATACAGAAAGTGCTGTTCAGTTTTGGTCAAAATCAGAAAACAGAGCGCTTATGGAAAGAAAACCAAGAACTGCATATTACATAAGACCTGACACTATTGATGATGACTGGGTATGGTCTGGTGATTTTGATGCCATGAGAGATTACTACACAGAAAAAGAGTGGGATGATTTAGTCAGACAAACATTATTAGAACGAGAATTGCAAAATGAAAAAGATAGGTTAAATGAAATTGCAGACAAAGATGATAAAAAAGGGAGAAAATGGGTTGATGGTAATTACGCATTATTTAGAAGAAAAAAAGAAGATGAATATGGTATAAAAGGTTTTTCTTCTTTAGGTGTAGGAGAGATAAAAGCTGACCCATTATTAGATATTATGGAACTAGAAACCTGGGAAGATGAACCACAGTTAGCTAATAGTCCAGAATTTACACCGCTAGATTTATATCTAAACAAAAGAAAACAAATAGAAGAAGCTATGACTTTTGGCGGAACAGTAGATGGTGCTACATGGATGAAAGCAAATCCACCTACTATAAATCCTTTACAAGGAAAAAAAGAAAGAAGTGCTGTTGCTAGAGATATATTGGCAGATTATGGCAAAGAACTAATTGAAGAATATCCAGATACATTTTTTAATCAAATATTTTATGCTATTCTATTTTATGAAGTCGACAATACAAGATACGAGGATTAATGAGTGTTGAATCAATAGATTATAGACAATACGAAGGCAACAAGTCAGGGTTTTTATCTGCATTATTATCAAAAGATTTTATTTCTTATGTACAAGAAGTAGGTGTTCTTGGAAAATTTGCACAAGACCACGAAACAGGGATGTTTTCTATAGAAGATTTAATGTCTATTCCAGGTGTAGGTGCATTACCATCAGTACAATACTTTCAAAACATTGATAGAGGTAATGTAGATTTAGCTGAAGTTAAATTTAATTTACAAAAACTAGAACAAGATTTAAAAGATAATTATGGTGATTCTCCAATAGAATACAACGATAGTGTTATTAAGTTTTATGGCGAGTATGGACTAGATGTAAGTGATTTATCAGGTAAACAAAAAACATCTTTTAATTCAACTGTAGAAAACAATGTTAATTTTGCTAATCAAATAGAAGCAACTTTAAGTGAAGATGCTATAACTTCTTTTGGCATTAAAGACCCAGAACAAAGTTTCTTGTATAACGAATCTAATCAGGTCGCAGGTCTAAGTAATGTTTTAACATTAGGTGGTAATTATTACGATTCTGATGGTGTTTATGTAACAAGAGAAGGTGAACCTGTTATGGGTACTAATGGTAACCCAGTAGAAGCACCATACAAAAAAGATGATGGTTGGAATTTGTTTTGGCAAAGAGATGATTTATTCGAGGTACAACAGCTTATTGTAGAAGCAGGTGGACCTGCTCCTGAAACGCTAGGTGTCTGGGATAAAAACTTATCTAAGTACATGAACAATGTTTTAGCATACGCTAACGACTCACGAAGTTGGGAAGTTGATATGGAATCTGGATTAAGTATGGAGAACCAATGGCGTAGTGCATTAAACGAATACAAGTTGCAAAATGAGTCTGGTACACAGTTATCAGAAATTCTCACAACATTAGGCTACTCCACAGTAAACAAACCAAAACCTACTGCTAGTGAAGCAAAAGCTAAAGTAGATAGTTTATATGGAGAGTTAGGTTTAAAAGCAACTGCAAGAGATTATAAAGATATTGGTGAAGCATTTATGGAATTGTCTACACAAGCAGAAGCTAGACAAGCAGAAATAGATAGAAAAGCAGTAGGTTTAAAAGACTTGTTACTTGGAACTACAAAGTTTGTTTCATCACCACCATCACCTGAAACACCTGAAGGTATTGAGTACCAGAAGGCAGTAAACGAAGGTAGAGTACTTGAAACAAGCACAGGTATATACATTGTCCCTAGTGCAGAATCATTAGCAGAAAGTAAACAAGTACCAGAAGCTATTGATGTAGATGGTAAGTTAAGAGAGATGGTAGAAAGCAGAGATGCTACTAGAATACAAGGTGTACAAGATAGAGATTTTCAAAGAGATAATGCAACATTGTTTAAGAGTAACTTCTTAACAGCTGCTAGAACAGGATTAGGATAATGGAACAAGATAGTTACTCAGTACCAGAAGTTATAGAAGCACTTAGAAGTGTTGGTGTACAAGAAGAAGTTATAGAATACATTGTTCCTATTGCAGGTTATGAATCAAGAGTCGGTGGTGTACCTTTTGTAAGAGATGCACTAGATAAAATATCTCCATCTTGGGGAATTTTTCAAGCAAACATAGATTCTATGGCTCCTGGAATATACCAAGCTATGAAAGAATTAGGTGTAGAACTACCTGGTGTTACTGATAAACAAGATAAAATACTTTCTACAAACAAAGCTAAATTAAGTTCAGAGAAAAACTTTACAGAAGAACAAAAGAAATTTGTTGCAAATTGGTTTGCAACAGAAGCAGACCTTAATGCTAATGCTTTAGTTTTTAAATACACTCTTGCAACAAAAATGCAAGATATATCTACTGATGATTTTAAAAAAGCAATAGATGCTGCGTATGTATACACAACACAAAAGTTTGCAGATTTAGAAAATAAAGACGCACAAGCATTAAAAAAAGATTTAGAAAACCAATATTCTGAGTATGTAAATACTCCAGATGATATAGGGATACCAGAACCTGAAGAAGGTTTTATACCAGGTCCTATACCAAGTACAACAACTACAACAGTTCCTGAAACTACTGAGATAGATACTACTACTAGAAGTTCTACTACTAATCAGTTTGGAACACCTCCACAAGACACTAGAGAACCTAATCCACCAAAAGAAAAGCGTAAAAGTTTAGTTGATAGAGGTAACGAAGCATTCAGTAATCTTCCTGTAGGTCCTATTACACAAAAGATAAGAGATGCAAACGAAAAATATGGACGAAAAGATAGTTTCTTAAAGTACTTTGACACAGTCACAAGTTTTAGAAAAAAAGACCCTTCAACTTTTAAAGAACGCTCTGTAGCTAAACCAACTGAAATTAATTTTATGGGTACACCAGTTACAACACAGGAAATAATAGATTTACTAGAGCCATAAGATGGAAGAGGATAACCTACCTATTCCTGAAGATGCTTTAGACACACCTACAAATGTAGTAGATGATTTACCTAAACAAAATCAACTTATAAATAATTTTGTAAACTCTGTAAAGAAAGAAGGTAATTTAGAATTTTATGTAAAACATAGTGGTACAGAAGTACCTGCTAGTAGTATAAAATACAATTCAAGAATTGGTAAAGGTTCACAAATACCAGGTTTTTATACAGAGCCATTAGGAATCAGAGATATAAAAGTTA
>Ga0222718_10002547_pt1 | contig 16294 bp, 2 predicted proteins | sample C33_27DmetaG_FD_165045 | JGI IMG/M metagenome (GOLD analysis project Ga0222718, IMG submission 165045) | Estuarine water microbial communities from San Francisco Bay, California, United States - C33_27D | ecosystem: Environmental > Aquatic > Marine > Unclassified | place: USA: California... | reverse complement strand
CCAAAAGGTAAAGTGCAAAGAGTAGAGGTTAGTGGTTCCCACTTTGTTGCAAAGGAAGGATATAACCAGGCTATGGTTACCAAAGTGGGAAGTGTAGAGAATGAGCAGCAAAAAGTAGCTAGAGAACAATTTATGTCTCCAGAAGAAATTGCTACACAAAGAGCCTCACTTGCTAAAACTAGAGAAGCTCGTTTAGAAGCGCTTACACAACTAGGTGAAGAGGCTAAAGAGAGTTTAGAAGAAACAAATAAGAAACTTGCACAGCAAACTGAAAAGCTGGCTAAGATAAAAGAAGACTTAGAGAACATAGCTAAGATGAAAGAGGCTGGTCCAACTGGTCCTAAGATTAAGCTTAACTTCTCAAAGGCTACAAGAGTATTTACAAAAGTACTCAACAATCTTACAGCTATGCAAGCTGATGTAGAAGCTGAGATTGATAACCTCAACACTCAGAGAGAAGAGCTTGAGTTTAACATCTCCTACTTCCAAGACTTTGCTAACCAAATCACTGATGCTCCTGAAGATAGTGGAGAGTTCTTAAGAGAGCTTAAAAACCAAGTGGCATTATTGGTTGATAATGGTAAGAACTTAAACAATGCTCTATCTGCAGCTAAGAAGCTTGCAAAGAGTACAGAGAAAGCTATTAAGTCAGCAGCTAAGTTATTTAGAAAGACACTTAAAAATACATATATTGTTGATCAAGATTACTCACAATATCTAAGTGATCTATTAGATCAAGTAGTAGCTGGAGAGAACTTACTAGAAACATGGCCTCTGTTAAAACAAGAGATGGCCAACTTTGCACTTACAGCAGACTTATCAAAAGATGCTACAGTGGATGAGGTAGACTTGCTAAACTCTATCAATGATGTAAAGCAGATAGAGAAAGACTTGGCTGACCTAAGAAGTGAATATAAAGCTCGAAAGATCATCGTAGATAGATTCCAAAAGATAGCAGATGAGTATGCTACAAAGAAGGCTGAAGAAGAAAAACTTCTGAGAGACATCAAAGCTACAGAACAGCTACTGTCTACAGAAGATAAAGGTGTTGCACTTGATGATGCAAATCAGGTTAATACATTTGAAGCTGATTCAAAAAAGGCAGATAACATAGTTCCAATAGCTACAAAACCTGTATCATCTAGTGAGCTTAGTGAGGCAGATGTAGATAAACCTCATCAAATACGAGCTAATAGATTTGGAATTAACTTACCAAACCTTCCTAAAAAAGTTCGTGATGGTATTCGTGGAGTGTTTGTGACCTACGATACACAGAGTCTTGTTGTACCTGCAGAAAATGGAAAGAGTGTAATAGACTTGATGTTGGAAGATGTTTCAGAAGATCGTCTACCTGAATTAAGAGCATCATCAATTGTGATGTTGATGGTTGATAAGAATGGTAATCCTGTTGATGAAAATGGTAACACTATTCCAAATGGTGAAACCCTACTAGACAAGATTATATTCCAACCTATGCCTAATGAAAATCTTACAAATAGAGATAGGGGAACAGGAGCAACTGTGTCTATGTTTAGAGATAGTGGATCTGAGACTAGACAAACAGTTATAAAAACAATAACTAGTCAGTATAAGAATTGGAGAGATGGTGTAATTGAAGAAGGTAAAAAAGGAAACCTTAGTCCTAGAGTTACAATAGCTGCATCATTTGGACAACCTACAAGTGACAATAATAACTTCACTCCTGTAGAAGATGCTGGTCTTATATCATCAGTAAATCTTGAGAAGGATAACTTAATATTTATTCCTAAGTTTGGAGAGCCAGTGATAACAGGTGAAATGCAATACACTGCTCCTTCAGGAGGTGCATTCTTAATCTTACCTGATGGAAAAGCTGCTGTTAGACTTAAGAACAGAAAACACACAGAGGAAGAGGCTAACGTTATTGCTGATGCTATCATACAACTTTCTAAGAATAGAATGGAAATTAATGGAATGGAATCAAGCAACTCAAGAGCTATTCTATCATTTTTACAAAGTGTTGTCTATTGGGGTATTCCAAAAGATCAACAAGGTAAGGTAAAAGCTACTAGTACCAATAGTGTGTTCTTTATAAAAGATCCAGAAGATGGTATACTAAAACTTATATTATCTAACGATGGAACTAGTTATAAGTTTACACCTAGTGAGTTACAAGAAAACAGAGAGGCTATTGTTGCTAAGTTGTCTGACATGTATAACAATGCCACTGCTGCAAAACTCGGTGATATTAATGAGGAGTTTGTACAAATCACTTCTGTTTCTGAAGATGGAACAATAGAGTCTGTAACTTGGCCAAACTACCAAACATACTTACTATCAAACAAGAATAATAAAGGAAAAGGTTCACGAACCAATCCTCCTTTAGCTGTTGTATTAGATCCAGACAATGGTGTAGATATGAACAGAAAGGCAGTGTACTTCTACAGAACTGATAGCTCGGATGATTTCACATATGTTGAACAAGAGGCAGTTGAAGCTGCTGAAGAACAACAAGGGCCTCGTAACATTCCTCTTGCAAACACAACATATGTTTTTGACGGAACAACTGAAAACATATATAAAACAGAAGACAATACAATACCATTCACTGTAGCTGATAACATTAATCATAAAAACTATCTGAAAACCATCACTATTCTAGATGGAGGTACAGTGGCACAAGTTATTGAAAAGGTACAGAAAAGTAAAGGACTATCTTTAGAAGAGGCTACTAATCTTCTTAAATTCACTATATACAATAATATACGTCCACAGATTCTTGAACGTGAACAAGCAGTAAGTCTTGAAGATGAGGTTGTAGGACTTGATGATGAGGTAGAAAGTAAAGCAGAAAACATTGCTGGCAAACCTATAGATAATGATGTTAAACCTAAGGTGAGACCTAAGTCAACAGGTAGAAATAGAGAATCTCTTCGTGTTGCTATAGAAAACACTTCAAAGATGTTTGAGCCAGAGAACTGGTCACAGGTAGAATCTTGGTTAAAACAAAACTTCCCTAACGTTCCTGTATACAGAGTGAAGAACATCATTCAAGCTACTAATGGTAGACAAGCTTGGGGTATGTTTAAGGATGGTGCTATTTATGTATATGAGAATGCAGAGGTGGGCACAACTTATCACGAAGTGTTTGAAGCTGTGTATAGCATGTTTGTAGATGCTAATGAAAAGACTAAGCTCAATGAAGAGTTTAAGTCACGCACTGGAACATTTATAGACAGACCTACAGGTAGAACAGTTAAATACTCAGAAGCTACACCAGCTCAAATCAAAGAACAACTGGCTGAAGAGTTTAGAGATTATATACAGTATAAAAAGATCCCACCTAAACCAAAAGGTAAGAACTTTATTACAAGACTGTTTGCAGATATAAAAAGCTTTATTGAAAAGTTCTTTACAGGAAGAGATGCTCAGTCTAACACAGAAGAGCTATTTGCTAAGATAGGAGAAGGGTATTATGCAAAGAATATGCCTTATGCTCGTCAGCTATCGTTAGCACAAGAAGGAATTCTAGATATAAATAATGTTGATGACACTAGTGGTGCAGAGTTTAGATTGAAGGTGAATGAGAGACAACGTGATGATGTAATCAACGAGATGGTCTATCTGACATTACTTGAACTAACTAAGTCAAATACAACATTATTTGAAGCGTCTAAGTTAGACAAAGAATTCTTTGAGGATCTTCAAGAAGGTGTATATGCCACTATAGATAATTTTATTGAAGTGGCTCTTGAGGAAGAGGATGAAGACTTAGCTGCAGAACTTTTAGCTCTTAAACAAAATATAAAAGATGAGTGGCCAGAGATATCTAAACTATATAGAGAAAAGATATTACAATATGATGTAGTGTTTGATGAAGAAGATTCTCTAGTGAGTGAAGATAGAGGTAGAGGTGACACTTATCAAGAGGCTACAAAGATAGACCACTTCAGAAAAGCTAGAAAAGGAATTAAACTTTTAATATCTACGCTTCCAGTAATGGATCGAACAGTATATGCTCAGAGTGGTACTGTTGAAGAAAAAGCTTCTTCTATCGGTGGTGCAATGCTAATGTCTCAAGGACAAGTGTATGCAACGTTAATGGAAAAACTTCATGATTCTGTAAGTCCATCAGACATGCTCAAGAGACTTAGAAACTTAGCTGAAGATGACATTAATTATAGAAGTCTATATAAAAGAGTGACTAAGAGAAGTTATGTTGATAGATCTGATGTACTAACAAACTTAACAGAACCTCATGACCTAGAAGTGATAACAGGCTTGTGGAGTATGGTGAAGAAACAAAACCCAAGCGCTAAGAACGTAATCTTGTTTGAAGATGGTACATCCACTGTAGCTAATTCTGCAATGTCTACTGTAGCAGATCAAATCAGACAAAAGTACTTGAACTCAATTATATCTTTAGCTAAGTCAGGTAAAGGGTTATTTACATACGATAAGACAAATAACACCTACACTTCTGACAAGGATAAGTTAAAAAAATACACTGTAGTAAACACAGATACACAAGTTAAATTCTTAGAAGCTATAGGAATTCCTTTTACAACAGCTGAGGTAAAAACTATAAAAGCAAATGATAGCGTGCTTCAAAAGTTTGATGAAGCTACTAGAGCTATGTATGATAGTTTATCTAAACTTGGTAACCTTAAATATCTATCATCGTCTGAACTTAATATAAGTAATAGATTGCTTGAAATAGCTGAGGTGAAAGCTGCAATAAATAATCCAAATCGTAGCAGTACATTCTTTATAGCTGGGGAGCGTAGACAGTCTTACATTGGAGCTAATGCTCTTTCTGAACTATCCAACTACATATCAAAGGTTGCAAATAAATCAGACCTAGCAAACTCACCATACGCCTACTTACTTACAGACACATTCTCAAAGAACTCTAACGTATTAAACAGAATGTTTGCCAGCGATGGTTCTCGTAAAAGTACAAAGAGAGACCTATTAGGTATAGGGTACTTAGGTGAATTAATCGATAACTCAAAGAATAAACAAAAAACACCAGGTCAATTTACATTTAGCGATAGACTTGTTTCTATGCTCAACTTGCAACTAAAGGGTATTTTTCCAGTGCTAGTTCCTGGAGACGCATCTCTAGAATACACTGCTGAGATGGGCACTCCTATATCAACTAATAATCTTGATAGCATACTAACAATATTTAGAGGATACTTCTTATCAGAGGTAGATTTGTCTAGAGAAGGCAGACCTATTGCTGAAGTTGAAGGGAGAAACTCTACAGATTTAAGATTCTTTAAAGATATACTTGGGAATAGTTTACATAACAAGATTGTTTCTGATATACAGAAAGATGAAACTATCTCATCTGATGCTATATTCAATAAGTATGCAGATGAAATCAACAATGCTCTTACACAATTCATCTTGGATAAGGTGGCTGATTTTAGAGAAATGCTTGAAACGTATAAAGTAATAGAAGAGAATATAGATGAGAAAACAGGTACGCCTCTAGGAATATATAAAATGGAGGGTGTTGATGTATCTCAGAATTTAGCAGAAGATGCTCTTACAGATATACTGATTGCAAATCAAGCAAACTATATGATTGCTAATATAGAGATGCACAAGTTATTATTCTCAGACCCATATCAATATAAGGGAGATGAACTTAAGCGTATAAAAAGTTTCTTGTCCCCAAGAGAAGCTCTTTCAAGCTCTATCGAGTTGAACAATGCGTTTAACCAAGTGTGGAATGAAGGATTTGAAAAAGGTGATATTGGCTACACCAACTTTACACAAGATCATTTTAATACAGCATCACATGAAGATATCAAGGTTATTAATGATCTTCCAGGACATGGAGTTCATAAAGAAACTGATGGTGGTGGTATTATAGCATTTAAAGCCCACCGTAACTTTAGAATCAGAGTTGGTCAGTGGAACCAGGAAGAAGAAAAACAATACAGATATGAGATTGCTTGGGAGAAACGTGATAAAGGATTAGAGCTATCTAAACAAGAACAAGACTTATTGAAAGAAGGTAATCCTCAAGTGAAGAGTGCATTCACACCATCAAAACCTATTGTATCAGGAGCTAAGCTTGGATATACATATAACAATGTTGTACTTGATAAGTTTGCACTGTATCCTCTATCTTATAGAGTGATGAAAGAAATCAATCCTGAATCAAACCTTGTTAAGCTGTACAACAAGATGCAGCGTGAGAACATAGATTATATTGTGTTCGATTCTGGTAGAAAGGTGGGAGCTGAATCATCACATGCTACATATAATGAAGATGGATCATTTAATGATGCAGAGTATGCAGCTGTAGTTAAAGTTCCATTTAACATCATAAGCTTACAACAAGATGTTCCTTCTAAGGCTGAAGCTCAAGTGGTAAGAGCAACCCAACCAACTAAACTTGTTACATTAGATTATCTGGATAATGGAATACCTGAAGACTTTGAAACTGGTAAAGACATTAATGATAGATATGTAGCATGGATGCAACTATCTGAAGCTGAGAAGTATGATTACCCATCAGGAACACTAGGTGAACCTAACCTATATAAAGAGGTGAAAAACAACCAGGAGCTTCTTGATAAGATGTCAGAATTAGGCTATGAGGGTGTATTAAAAAGACTTGGTATTGTAGAAAATGGTGATGGAACATATCAGGTGAAAGATTTTTCATCTGCTACTAAAACACTACGTGAGGAGTTGTTTAAACGAGAAACTAATAACAACATTAGTAAAGCTCTTGATGATTTCTTAGCAGGTAAGTCCAATCTAGAGATTACACCTGCGTATCAACCAGTTAGAAACATTCTATACTCTATTGTAGATAAACAAATCATTCGTCCTAGAGTGAGTGGTGGACAAAAGGTGCAGATACCTTCAGCACTATTTGAATCTAACCGTGTAGCTCAGACAGAGATTAACGGTAAGAAAGGATACACGTCTGATATTCTTAAGTTCTATGAGGATGCAGATGGTAAGCGAGTGATGGAAGTTATGGTTGGACGTTGGTTTGAAAGCAATATGTCTGATGCAGAACTTCTTGACTACCTAAACAATACAGAAGAAGGTAAGAAGATATTATCTGGATTTGCATTCCGTATTCCTACGCAAGCACAAAACTCTATTGATGCTATTAGAATAAAACAATTCCTACCAAAAGAGTTTGGAGACTCTGTTGTTGTACCAGCTTCAATTGTTGAGAAAGTGGGATCGGATTTTGATATTGATAAACTTTTCATGTACTTGAAGAATGTGTACACAGATAAGAGTGGTAATCCTAAGATGATACCTTTCTATGGTTTAGATGAGAAGGTGGCTAAGAAGAAGTTTGCTGAGATGTATGATAGAGGAGAACTTCTTACAAAGAATCAGATGGACAAGATCAAAGATAAGATGGCAGAAAAGCCTGTAGATCTAACACAGGAGCTAACTGATAAAATGATAGTTGCTATCTTTGGAGAGAAGTTTGATAAAGACCAAGCAGCATTAGAAGACTACCTAGCTAACACTACCTTGGAGAATATAAAGTCTAAGATAGTTGATAAGGCATTTGCTCAGTCTATAGAAAACGAATATATACAATCTCTAGAAAATCTTGTAACAAATCCTTTAAACTTTAAACGATTAATCAGACCAAACTCTGCAGCACAATTAGAAAAGATTGCAAACGACATAGCTGTTAAGGTGTATGGTGAGAGTTTTGACTACTCTAATGTAGGTAACATGCTTGATCCAGTATTCATGTATAGATTAAGACAAGCATTCTTATCAGGTAAGAAAGGTATTGGTATAGCTGCTACAAACCAAGTGTTTAAATCACAGTTACAAAAGATTCCTGTGGTTGTAGATACATCAAAGATCAAAAACTTAAGAACTCAAGACAAATCATATATAGGAGATGGTGTAATTAGATTCAAGAAATACAATACAATCACTATAGATGGTGAAAAGATGGCCAGTCTATCAGGAGTGACAAATGCAAATGGTGATTTGATATCTAACATAAACGGACAATTTATTGATGGATATGTAGATATATCAAATGGACCATGGATTATTCTTATGGGAGCTTCACCAAACGTTACCTCTACATTCTTGTTCTTAAACAACTTAGGTGTACCTATTGATGAGGTTGCATACTTTATGAACCAACCAATCATTCGTGATTACCTAGAACTAATAGATGCTAATGGATACAGTTGGTTATTTATAGACAACTATGTGAAAGATATCAAGAATAGACCAGCTTATAAAATAGAACCAGCAGTAAACACTAAATTTAAAACTATCCCAGATAACTTACTAGACACTGTAGGAAAGAAGAACCTAAACACAATTCAGAGAGCTCAACAGCATTTTATGTTAGACGAGTTCTTGAAGTATGCAAAGATGGCTAGTCAAGCATTTACACTTAACCAAGGTGTGAACTGGGATACTAGTAGATTCAATGATCCATTGTTGATAACTAGAAAACAGGTGAAACTTGAAGAGGCTAGGAATACAATATTCTCTACCCCAGATGGTGCAAATGCAGCAGATGCAATAATCAACAACACTTTCTTAGGTAGAATGGTGGCTAGTTTAGAACAATCTAGAAATGCATTAGGTAGTGTTCTTCCTTCAGATGAGCAAGGTTCAAACATTAGAAACACAATAGACAGTGTTATAGAACCATATGCACGAAATATTTTTAGCGAGGATGACTACATTAAGGTGGCTAGAAAACTTGTGGCAGATGTATTTGATTATGCTGTACAGACAAACGAAAATCTGAACACTGAAATTCAGTCTATATTATTAGATAAAGATGGAGTGGCAGCACAAGCACAATCTTTTATATATGAAGTGTTATCTAATCAGGATCATCCATTACATGACAACCTAATTATAAGATCACTAGAGGTGAGTCCATCTAGAGAAGTTGGAAACACACCTAACAATCTTATGATTGGAGCCTCAGATAATAAAACATATGATCAGAACAGTATTATATATTCATTCCGTGAACTAAGAGACTATCTAGAAGGTAGAACAAGTTTATATGATGACATTGTACAACTATCTATACTACAGTCTGGTGTGTCCCCATCACCTATTTCTTTTACATCATTGATTCCTTATGAGGATGTGGAAAGAATATACGGAAAAGTGTTGTCTAATTTAGGTAATATTAGTAACTTACCAGAGTTTAAATCTCTAGGTGTCTTTGAAAGAAACAACTGGAGAAACAGTGATATTGTACCACAAGAAAAGGCTAGATGGATTAGAAATAAAGAAGGTGAATGGGTATATAATCCACAAATGCAATATCTACCAAATGCGTATCAGACAGTAAAAGCTATTGCTAAACAGAACAAGGAAACCCCTTATCCAAACGTAATATCTATAAGCTCTACATCAAGATCTGGTAACTCAGATTATGTCTTTTTTAGCTGGGACAAGAATATAAGTAAAGCAAAGAAAAAAGAAATGCGTGATAAGGGTAACTTCTCTTACATAAACAGAGGGTTGTTTCAGAAAATTAAAGATGCAGACGGTAATCCAATAGTGAGTGAGAAAGGATATTTCTATTACAAACAAATAAATGCATGGGGTGATGGCCTTAGAGCAAAAGAATTCTACCCACTATCTAGACAATCTGTGATAGATAATGGAACACTTAAAGTGGAAAATGAAATGAGTGATGAATCATTAGTACCTCTTCTTTCATCTAGAATTCAAAAGTCTCGTTTTAAGAGTACGCCTTTTAAAACTACACCCTTTTTAGAATCTACTCCTGCTCAACCAGCACTTACAAGAAAAGAAGTTGAAAGTAAAATAAAATCTTTACAAGAAGAGCTTGATTCTTTAAACAGCCAAAAACTAATTAAGCCAGGAGATAAAACAACCCTTACCTTTGAAGAAGAGTTAAACTCTATACCTGTAACTATAAAATCTATTGTTCCTAGAGGAAATGGTTTTGCGGTTTCTGTAGAAACTAATAAAGGGAAAGAATATTATTATATAGTAGATAATGCAGGTTTTGGTGAAAAAGCTTCTTTAGAATTAAAAAATAATGAAGTGTTGAGTATAGATTTAAGCTATAAAGCAAAAGTTGAAAAAGATTTGTCTGAATTAAAGTCTACTCAACCAACACAACAAAATAAACCAGAAGGGCTACCAGCAATTGATAGAACCAGTAAAAAATGTTAAGACATGCCTTGTAAGATTCAAATAAAACAAAAGATCACTAGCAACATTGAGGCAAGCACAAACGCTGCACTCGGTAAAAGTTTAGATGTAGCAAAGTCTATAGCTAGAGAGGTGAATGATGCATATAAGGCTCCTGTTGTACGATTTGTTCAAAGAGGAACTGATCTTATAGATAGGATAATTAATGTTCCTCAGAAGCTAGTTGATAAATATTATGATAGTGAGCTAGCTCTTGAAGCAGAAGATGCTCGTAGAGTTCAAATAGAGGATGCTAAAAGAACAGGTGAAGATTATACAGATAGATATCTCTTTCAAATAGAACAACCATCTTTGCAGGAAATAGGTGGTGTTCCAATTATAGACACAGAAGATATTGTATCCTATGAGGGAACCAAAGGTGCTGCGTCTTATAGTAGAGAGGCTAACGTTATAAAGGTGAACAGAAGACTTCTACAGCAGAAGTTTACTGAGAAGGCATGGACCAAGCCTAGAAAACTAATGGAGACATTGCATGGAGAGATCGTTGAAAGCTATGCTGAAGCTCTTCCTGCAGATCAATTTAAGACATATAATGAATGGGAACAATTTGTTATAGCTCATGAATACCAACACTCTGTATATTCAAGACAAGACTTTAATACACAGTTTCCTAATGGAACAAAAGGACAATACGAAACTGAAATAAACAAAAGAGCTCTAAGAACACAGCCTGCTGCAAAAGCATCTTCTGAAATCATTACAAAGGTGAAAGAAGTGATTAAGAAGATGGGTGTTGATGTACAGAGTCTTTCTGAGTATGCAAAGCAAAACCCTGCTGTAGATGTCTCATCTGCTAATGCTCTTGCTGACCTCACTGCTGGTATTATTGCTGTCTCTGAAGGTAAAGAAGATGTAGCTCTCACAGAGGAGATGGTACACATTGCTACAGCTATTATTGAGCAACGTGACCCAAAGCTTATTACAGAACTCATCTCTAAGGTGGGACGCTTTAAGGTGTATAAAGATACATTACAGGCTTACAAAAATATTCCTGCATACCAACTAGAGAATGGTAAACCAAACATTCGTAAGATAAAGAAAGAAGCTGTAGATAAGTTGATTGCAGATATAATTATAAACGGTGATTTTACAGGAGAGCTTGCACAAGAAGAAAACAGATCTTTGATTAGAAGAATGTGGGATGCTATCACTGATTGGTTTAGAGGACAATACAAGAAAGCAAACATTGATATATTCTCTACAACAGCTAAGACAGTGTTGGGTGGTGAGTTTGAAGGAAGCGTTCTAGATTTAAATAGTGAAGAGTTATACTACCAACTTAGTGATGCTCAAAAAGATCTGCAAAGAAGACTTGCTGAAACTAAGCAAGTTTTAGATAAGGTGGTAAAACCTGAAGAGTTAGATCCTAACTTAATGGATGAAGAAAAGTCCACTAACTATTACACTATTCTTAGAGATGGTAAAGTGAAGAAAGTTACCAAAAGGGTAACTGATAGAGTGAAGAATTGGTACAAAAGAAAGTTTCGTAACCAAAAATTTACTGCACAGGAGAAAAAAGATAACAAAAGAAAAGCAGAGATTGGTACTGGCTACCACAACATGTTTGAAGAAATACACGCTAGATTCTTTAATGAAGATGGTTCACGTAGACCTATACCTGCAGGAAGACCTACAGGCTTTAATAGAATAGATGATCAAGTGTACACTAAGTTAGAAAAGTATTATACTGATCTCATTGCATCGTTCTCAGAGAATGGTAAGAATCCACTAGTGTTTTCAGAGGTACAAGTGTATGATCCAACTGAAGATGAAGCAGGTACAATTGACTTGTTGATTGTTGAAGAAGATGGTACAGCAAACATTTATGACTGGAAGTTTATGAGTATTGCAAAAGGTGAAAAAGATGTTGCTTGGTACAAACAAGGAGCATACAATGAGCAGCTTCGTAGATACAAAGAGATACTCATGTCACAATATGGTGTAGAGCGTATAGGAAAGAATAGAGCTATTCCAATTTCAATGGAATTGAGAAGAGAGAACTTTCAAGACAGAACTAGTAAGTTAGAAGTGAAAGGTATAAAAATTGGATCTGTGAATCCAAAACAGATAGAACCTCTTACACTTACGCCTGTATCTGAAGTTTCAGAATCTACAGGATATAAAGCATTCGATGATCTTCTCAAAAAACTAGGTGGCATCTATTCACAACTAGGATCAAGTGTAGTTACAGGTGAAGATGAAAGAAAGTATAAGATAGAGAGACTTAACATCTTATCAAAAGCAATGCGATCTTTAAGAGCTGGTCAAAACTTTGGACCACTCATTGATGCAATAGAGTCATTTAGAGCAGAGGGAGAAGATATTATATCCATCTATAAAACTACATACAAAGATAAACCTGCTACACTAGATAGTGTAAATGATAAAGATCTCAGTGACTTTAGTGATAGAATTAATACATACATAGACTTCTCTAATGTATTCGGTACATCTTTTGACTCTATCAGTAGACTTTTATATACTGAAGGGTCTGAAGAGTTTGCATTAGATGAAGCTGAGAAACAAAAAATACTCAATGCTAAAGAAGGTGTAAACGCTCTCAGACTTAGTACAGAAGAGATTCGTATTAATAGAGAGCAGATAATCGAGCTAGGAACAGAGTTCCAAGATAAGTTTGTTGGTGAAAGACACTTAGTAGCAGGGCTCTCAAAACCAGAAGCAATTATAAAGAGCTTTACACATAAGTGGTTTACAGGACTTTCTAGTATGGGACTACAATCTACAAAGGTGTTAAGTAAATTAGTCAATCGTGCTCAAGCTTATGCAAACAGAGAGGCGCTAGGAGAAGTTAACAGACTCTTAGAAATTAGAGATAAACTTAAAGCTAGAGGAGGTAGTTTAAAAGACATAGTTTCAAAAGTTTATCAAAAAGATAAAGAAGGATCTGTAGTAAATAAACTTATACAGAGATACAGACAAGAGTTTTTTGAGGAGGCAAAAGATAACGCTAAGTTGGCTGCTGAAGCTAAAACAACTAAGGAACGTAACATAGCTAGACAGTGGTTAAAAGATAATATAGATATCGCTGCTTACAAAAAAGAGGCTGCTGTAAAGATGGAAAAAGAACTTGCTAGAGTGTTACAAAACACTTTAACTCGTGATGAAGATTATAGAGCAGAGCAACTCATGAAGGTTAGGAGAGAATGGGACGTATCTAGAAATGACTTTAATGGGTTTGACAACTCTTTAATTAAGAAGTTCCCTCTACCTAAATGGGAGAGCGAAGAATACATTGAACTTAGAAAAGATCCTGAACTATTCGAGCTGTATAACTTTATACTAGGAATGAATAGCAAGGCTAGAGAGATGGGTTATATTACAAATCAAGCAGAGTCAACATTCCTACCCTTTGTTAGAAAAGGCACTGCTGAAAGTTTAGCTTGGGACTATTCATTAAAGCCTATTGTTCAGTTCAAGAACACTATTAACAATCTTGCTGATGACGTAGGTTATGGAAAGATAAATGATGTTACAGGAGAACTTGAGCTTGGTATACCAAAGTATTATACAACTGATTTTACAGCTGAGAATGCAGATGGTGTTAATGACTATTCTGAAGTGAGTCTTGAGACATTCAAGAACCTTATACTCTATATCAATCATATGAATAGATACAAGTACTTCTCTGAAATAGAAGGACAAGTGCTACTCATGAGAAAGTTACAAGCTTTTAAATCAAGTTATGTAACAGGTAAATATGGATCGATTCAAAAACAAGATGGAAGGTTTGTAGAAAATCCTGAAAAGAATAATAACGTAGAGATACTTGATAAGTTTATAGCAACAGCTATGTATGGTCAAAAGTATCCAATTGATGAAGCAGATGTTGTTCTTCCAAGTGTAGTGTCTGGAATGAAGAACGTAGTAAATGTTGTTTCAAGAAGTGTTTCAGGAAGAGATATATTTAAAGATACAGATAAACCATCGGTGGTGTCTCTTACAAAAACTGTTGATGCACTAAACAGATACATTCAATTAAAGTCTTTAGGACTTGAACCTATATCTGGTGCAAAAAACAGTTTTGGTATGGCTGTGCAATTTTCTGCACAATCAGGTAAGTATTACAAAACTAGAGAAATAGGACCATATATAGCAAGATTTACTGCAGCTCTTTTTGGTGCAGATCCATCAAGTAAAGATGAGCAAGAAATGGTTGCTCAAATGATTGATAAGTTTATGCCTCTGAAAGATGATCCTACATACGAGAAACTTCAAAAAGCAGGGTTAACAAATCTTACAAGACTTAATACTAGTGATAAATTATTTGCGTTCTTTAGATATCCAGAACAAATTGGAGAGAAGTCATTACTTATGGCTGTACTTGATAACACTATGGTAGAAGACGGAAAGCTTGTAAACATTACAGACTACGTTAGAAACAAATATAGAACTGAAGACCTTGCTGAGTATGTAAAAGCAGAGCCTAAAATTAATCAAGAGATTGAAGAGCTTAAGAAAACAAGATCTATTAATGTAACAAGAAAGCTTGAGAACGGAGAGCTTGTAATACCAGGATTAGATTTAAACAATCTAGATGAGCTCCAAAGATTGACACAAGTAGTTAGAAGAATAGCAAGAACAGCAACTGGTGGTACAACAGAGTTTGATGATATTGGGTTTAACATGAGTGTTTGGCTTAGATCATTAATGGTATTTAAAGGATGGATTCCTAAACTTGCTGAAACACGATTTGGAAGATTCAATACAATCATAGATGATCTTGCAGTGCAGGTTGATGAAAGTGGTCAGATTAGAGAGAGTTATGATGTTGGAAGAATTAGACTTTGGTTTGATTCATGGGGAGCAGCTGTAAGTAGTAAGACATCTAATATAATTGATGTACTAACTGCACAATATAACATCAGACAAGGTAACGAAAAAGGTCTTGAGCTTATAGACAAACTATTTGAGAAGTACACAAAAGCCTATTATAATCGTACAGGAAAGGTTGCTACGATAACTAAATCAGAGTTTTCTGACTTGATCAGACAAAATCTGTACAATGAAGTTAAGGAACTAAGAGCACTGTTGATGTTAATGAGTCTAGCAGTATCTGTTGGATTTATGGCTCCAGATGATGATGAAGATAGAGCAACTAAAAACAGATTCAGATACTTCCAAAGAACACTTGATGGATTTATTAGTGAGCTTTCTTTCTTCTATAACCCAGCAGAGATGGGAAATATTCTTACAGGTGGTGTACCTGCTATTTCATTGTTTGAAGATCTAGAAAGATTTATCAGACACTCAAGATTAGATGTAACAGGATTTGACTACAGTAATCCAAATAAGACAACAGAACAAGTTAGAAGAGATGCACAACCAATTAAGTATTTGATGAAAATGTTCCCTGGAACTAAGTCATTAGTAACATGGCTTGCAGCTTTAGATGAAGATTTTGCTAAAGAATACAATGTAACACTTCCAAAAACTAACAGGTAACGCTATATTATAGCAATATATTTTTATAACAATTTTTAAAACACATATATAAAACATAACTTTGTAATTATGAGAACCGCTGAAATTTGCCCAACGTGCGCTGTATATCAAAATGCTGAATGCATTATATATAATGGCCCCTACCTTACAAACATTGTTGTGAATCCACTAGATGATTTACAAACAATTCTAGGTAACATTAATACCAATCTTGTACCTCTTACAGGAATAGGAGCTCCAACATCACCTGCAACATATATAGGTCAATTGTATGTTGATGATAATACAAGTATAGTGTACTATGCATCTACTGCTGGTACAGCTAATGACTTTGATCAGGTGTTAACAGCACCAATTGCAGGAGTTCCTGAATATTCTAACAACGCTGCAGCATTATTTGCTGGACTAGTTGCTGGACAACTATACAGAACAGGAGACATTTTAAAGATAGTCCATTAAGAATAAATAACCCTACCAGATGAGCAATAGTAAATTAGTTTGTGCAGCAGATCCCTGCCCAATAAGACTGAGTAGTGCATGTGTCTTTTACGAAGGCCCTAACTTAGTGTGCGCTAAAGTTAACACTAATCAAACATTAGAAGAAGCA
>Ga0222718_10002546_pt1 | contig 16303 bp, 10 predicted proteins | sample C33_27DmetaG_FD_165045 | JGI IMG/M metagenome (GOLD analysis project Ga0222718, IMG submission 165045) | Estuarine water microbial communities from San Francisco Bay, California, United States - C33_27D | ecosystem: Environmental > Aquatic > Marine > Unclassified | place: USA: California... | reverse complement strand
TGAACGATTGATCGGACCGAAGACGCGCGTCCGGTTTCTTACAGAGGGGGTGCTGCTTCGCCAAATGTTGAGTGATCCTGATTTGAAGAACGTGGATGCTGTCGTGTTCGACGAATTTCACGAACGGCATCTCGATGCCGATATTGGCTTGGCGCGTTGTCGGCAGCTTCAGCAGACCACGCGGCCAGATCTTCGGCTCATTGTGATGTCGGCGACCTTGGAAACCGAGGGGCTGATGGACTTTCTGGAACCGTGTGAACTTCTCGAGTCCGAAGGGCGAACGTTCCCGGTGGATATCCAATACCGACCGCAGGGTGGCCGGGACATGCCCCTTTGGGAAAAGATGACGAGGGCAGCGCGCGGCGTGGCCTCAGACGAGGGGATCCAAGGGCACTTTCTCATGTTTCTGCCGGGCGGCTTCGAGATACGCAAGACGGTCGATAGCCTTCAGCGTGAGAAATGGGCCAGGGGCATGGATATCCTGCCCCTCTATGGTGATCTCCCGCCGCAGCAACAGGATGCTGCCGTGAATCCAAGTGCCCGTCCGAAGATCATCGTCGCGACGAACGTGGCGGAGACGTCGCTGACCATCGATGGTGTGCGTGTGGTCATTGATAGTGGGCTCGCTCGCTTGGCGAAGTTTGATCCTATCCGAGGCATCAACACGTTGACGGTCGAATCGGTCTCCCAGGCATCTGCGGATCAACGCGCGGGCCGTGCTGGACGAACTGCTCCTGGTATCTGTGTGAGGCTGTGGAATGAGGCGCATCATCGGGCGCGACCTCCTCAAGAAGCTCCCGAGATTCATCGGCTCGACCTGGCAGAGACCTTACTTCATTTGAAGAAGATGGGACTGACCGATCTTGAGGCGTTCCCATGGTTCGAGCGACCAAATCCGATGGCCATGGCCAATGGTATGCGTTTGTTAGAAAGTTTAGGTGCGCTCAGTAAGGAGACGGGTGGGATCACCGATATCGGTCGTCGGATGGCCGACTTCCCGGTGAGCCCGCGCTATGGTCGCTTGCTTGTCGAGGCTGAGCAACGTGATGATGCACACGCCTGGGTGCCGGCATGTTTGCTCGTTTCACTGGCGCAATCACGACCATTGTTTCCCAAAGGCAAAGCTGGCGAATCGGCTCGGCAGCGATTCATCGAACGCGGGGACGAGTCGGATTTGCTTCCGCTCATTCGTGGGTATCAAGCCGCATCTGCTGCGGGATTTCGGGTGGATCGCTGTCGTGAACTCGGTGTCCACGCAGGTGCCGCCCGGGAAGTGGAGCGCCTCCTGCGCATGCTCGTGCGACGCGGTGGGTATCAGGACATTCCTGAGCAGAACCTGCATTGTCCGATGGCTGATTTGCTCTTGCCTGCCTTTCCGGACCAGATTGCGGTGCGCCACGGAGTGGGAAGCAAGGTCTTCGACGTGGCGGGAGGTCGACGCGGTAAGCTGGGGAATGATAGCGTGATTGCCAGTCAGGCGAAGCTGGTGGTGGCGGGTGAACTCATCGAGATTGAGGGCAAGGATCTGCAGGTGCTCCTGGGCATGGCCACAGCCGTGACTGAAGAGGATTTGTTACGCCACTTTCCGAATGACCTTCATGAGCAAGCGGGGGCAAGGTATGACACTAGCAATCGTCGTGTCGTGGCAGAATCGCGGCGTTGCTTTCGTGACCTTGTCCTGGATTCTCGCCAGATGGGGGAGCCGCCGGAGGAGGAATCGGCTCAGCTACTAGCCGAGCAAGTGGCTGAAGGGAATCTCAAGTTGAAGCTGTGGAATCACGCGGTGGAAAGTTGGCTCGCACGCGTGGCGGTTGTTCGCGAAGCCATGCCAGAGTTGGAGATCCCTGAGTTTAGCGATGAGGATCGTTTGCTAGTCCTAACGGAGATTTGTCGTGGGGGCTTTACCTACAAACAGATCAAGGACAGGCATGTCTTGCCAGTAGTCAAACAGTGGCTTTCCGAGCCTTTGCAAGCTGCGGTGAAAAGTTATGCTCCAGAGGAAGTGACGCTTACGAATGGGATGAATGTCAAGATCGATTACGTGACCGATCCTGAGCCAACGATTAAAGTCATTCTTCAGCGTCTCTACGATGTGGTAGAAACGCCGACCATCTGTGATCGGCGAGTCACCCTGAAAGTTCAGATCTTGGCTCCGAATCAACGGCCTGCGCAGGTGACCCGAGATCTCAAGGGCTTTTGGGAAAATAGTTATGCCGGAGTGCGGTCCGAGTTGAAAGGACGCTATCCCAAGCACGAATGGCGCTAGCGTTGTGTCTTGAAACGAGAAAAGCGTGAGGCCCGAAGACCTCACGCTTTCCCTTACAGCTTGTTTGAGATGTACGGCTACTTTTGAACGGCGCGGTAGTAGCCAGCTGCTCTGCCTTGGCGAGCAGCATCTGTGTCTTCGTAATTCACTTCACCGGAGAGGTCCATTGCGACGATTGACCAATCAATGAGGTCCTCTGAATACTGAATATCATAGGTCTTGCCAGCAAGCCCTGTGAATGATAGGCCCGTGCTGTTGGGGCCAGAGATCACCGTTCCGATGACGGGAACATCGTCTGATGTTGGAGGATTGCCACCACCACCACCACCACCGCCACCGGTGACGAAGACGGCATCAACGTTGTTGAAGTTATTCAACGCGATGCGGATCTGATAGGTGCCAGCCGTGAGGCTCACCGATTCCTGGCCTGAAAGCCAGATCTCCGATGGGGTAGGCTCCCCTGACGTGTCCACGGAGACTTCAGGCGATAGCAGGTTCTCGCCGGCCGCATCGTAGATGCCCACGGTCGACGGCGTGGAACCATCGTGCCCCTCACGGTTGGCGAACGAAGCTCCGAATGTGACATCAGAGTCCGACGACAGCGTGAATTCCTGGAACATTTCAAAGACCCCATTGAGATCGATGATCTGTGAACCATCGGCCGCGTTGTCTACGCCGCTGCCGTAAGCCGAACCATCATTTCGGATCAGGTTCCAAGTGGCATCTGGCCCTGTTTGAGACCAGCCCGTCGGAACTGTCCCCAAGTTGTTGGTGTTGATGTTCTCGAGGGCCGGCTCTTCGAAGGATCCGTTGATGAGGAGATTAGGACCGCCACCAACTTTGTAGCGTCCTCCCGAAGCCATGTAAGTGATTTCACCAACGTCGAGCGCTTCGTTAAAGATGGCAAAGTCGTCGAGCAGACCCGCCATGCTTTCGCTGCCGTCTGTGCCGCTTCCAATCCAGAGCTCAGTGAAGTCCGTAGGCAATGGTGCGTCATTGGCTCCTTCGATTTGTTCGACTCCATCGACAAAGATTTTCTTCACCGGACCGTTTTTGGTAAAAGCGATGTGGTGCCATTGGAGGTAGTCGACATCGACCCCTACATTCGTTCGTTGTGTGCCATCACAACAGCCTGCGGTGTCGTAGTAGAAATTCCGGTCTCCCCATGGAGTGTGGACGGAGATGCCCCTCTCTCCGCCACTCGAGATAGGGGATCGTCCTTTAAAAGTGGTTTGATTCACCACTGTGCGAAGCTTTTGCCAGTAGGTGATGGTGAGCGCATCTTCCGTGGCCAAGGCATTGAAGAAGTCGGTGTCAGGAACGAGCATTGACTGACCTCCTTGATCGGACCCGAGATCGAGGGCCGCACCTGTGACACCGTCGCTTGAACTAGAGATCTCAGCTCCACCTCTCAGTTCGCCTTCGAACCCTCCGACATCACTGGTTGTTCCTTCATTGAAAGACCAGAAAGCTACCAAGCTTTCGGGCGGATCTGGAAGCGCTCCCGGGCTGGCTGGGTCGAGAGGATCGGAGCCCTGTGCGACTTCATAGCCATCAGGGAACTCGTCACCGTCAGTATCTGTACTGGTTGGAGAGGTGCCTCGAGCCTTCTCATCTCCGTCAGTGAGTCCATCGCCATCGGTGTCCGGCGAGTTGGGATCGGAAGCATCCGCAACCTCTTGGCCATCATTCACCGTATCGCCGTCGGTATCCGCAACCGTTGGATTGGTTCGTGCAGCCTCCTCATCAATATTGGAGAGGTCGTCTCCATCGGCGTCTTCCTCTGCTGCGTGAGAGAGGTCACCGAAGAAACCAATCTCCCAAAAGTCACTCATACCATCGCCGTCGGAATCTGCGCTTGGCGTTCCAAAACCTGGCAGAAGCACGAAGTTGCCCGCGTCGAAAGTCTCGACCGAGCCGAGCTCGGTGTTGACGAATAGCTCGACTTGAGCTCCACCACCACGTTCGTAGAAGAACATCTCGATGTCGTGTTCCCCTTCGGTGAGGTCGACCGAGCCAAAGACATCTTGAGAGCCGTGTGTTCCCGGGTCTTCAGCAACCAGCGTTCCGTCAATCAAGAGCTGATTTCCATCGTCAGAATTCATCCCAAACGTGCGAACACCAGCCTCGGTGATTTTGATTTTTCCGGTCACGTGAATGCCAAAGTCATCGCGCCCGCCAAAGTTGTCCCACAAGGCGAATGGGACTTCATCATTGGCGAAGTTGCCCTGCGCGTTGTCACGGAAGTTGACGTAGGTGAAGTTACCCGCCACTTCTTCGGAGATCTGTGATTGATCTTCCAGGGCGTCCTTAAACGCTTCCATGCTACCAAAGGCAGTGCCAGCGCTGGCCTTCACCGTTCGAACAAGAAACTCACCCAATGTGTTTTCAGCGTCTAGCGGGTCTGCTCCGAAGATACTTTCCGCGCCGTCGGTACCACCATCACCATCGGTGTCCGCTAGCAATGGATCGGTCTTCGTGTCATTGACTTCCTGCCCGTCATTGAGACCATCACCATCGGTGTCGGCGACCAGTGGGTCGGTATTGTGTTCGTTGGCCTCTGCGTCGTCCGTGAGACCGTCCAAGTCAGTGTCAATCTCGCCCACGGGCACCAAAGGCTGACCTGGATTGGCGATGAGAAAGGCAATCTGAGCTTCATCGAGAACGAGATCATAAACCTGGACGTCATCGAGCGTGCCATCAAATGGGAGCGCGCCTTCGCCAAAAGCTCCAAGATAGAACTCTCCGGTGTCTTCAAATGTATCGACGTCACTTGAAGCGACCTCAGCGCCATCAACGAAGATGGTTCCTGTTTGGGAAGCTGAATCGTACGACATTGCTACATGATAGGTAGTGCCAGCTTGTAGCCCAAGTCCCTCGGTGAAGAAGAGTGCATCGGCGACACCGTCAGCCTCACCGAACCACACCAATTCACCATTGCCCTCAAGAAGGCCAAAGACAGGAGTGTCTTCGCCTTTGGCGAACACGGTTCGGAAATCTTGCGTCCCAAGATCGCCTAGGGAGGAAGGATTCAGCAAGAGTGACACTGTGTAATCTGTTAGTGTTGGCAGCGTTCCAATCGCAACGCTGCCTCCAGCCGAGAATGTGGCAGCCGTTCCGGTGCCTTCTTTCAAGGCGTCAGTGCCAAGGGTGACCGAACCGTCATTCAAACGATAAGTGCCAGAGCGCCCCAAGCCGGTGGCATCTGCGACCCCATCGTCCGTAGATGTCTCGTCCAGGCGATAATGAGCAATCGGTCCAACGGGATTCAGCACCGTAGCACCAGCAGTAAATGTGAAGTCTTGGTCGTCGGCGTCTTCATCGTTGGTCTTGGCATTCAGGCTGACTGCGAAAGCCCCAAACTGGCCTCTGTTGTCAAAGCTTAGCACAATGTCATCGGAAGCACCTGGCTCAATCGTCGATGGAAAGGACACCAGCGTGAAGTTGTCCGTGTCGCCGCCAGTGATTTCGAGGGAGCTGATCTCCAGAGTGATGGGACCACGCTCATCGTCTGGCTTTACGGTATTCTTTATACTGAAACGAATCTCTTGGGCTGCGGTCAATGCAGGGAGTGTTCCTGCACTCAGCTTCTGGTCGGCATTGAGATTGATGCCAGGATTGGAATTGTCGAGAAGTGTTAGTATTGAGTTTCCGGGATCCGCAAGTGCGATCACTTGTTCTTCACTCAGAGCCCCTGCAAAGACGGCAAAGTCATCTAGACGGCCACCGTGAGAGTTGGAGCCGTCTTGAGCACTACCGATGAAGAGATCTTCAAAGGCCTCGTTGAGCTCGCCCGTATTCTCATTCTCGATGAGCAGCACGCCATCGGCGTAGATGCGCTTTATTGATTTGTCCTTGATGATCGAGAAGTGGACCCACTCCTCAAACGGAACATCACTTGCGGGGACCTGAGTCCGCTGGGTACCAGCATCACAACAGCCGCCAGTCGAATCGAAGTAGATGTTGTTGTTACTCCAGGGAGTGTGGGCTTGAGTGGCCCGGTCCATTCCCTCAGCGCGCGCCCAGAAGGCGGACGAGTTGCGGACGGGAACGTCCCACTTCTGCCAATAAACGTAGGAGATTTGATCGCGCGCGCCAGCCTTGTTAAGAAAGCCAGCCTTGGTGTCTTCGGTGCCAATGACGGCAACCGTTCCTCCTTCGGCGGTATCGAAATTCATGGAAAAGCCGCCATTTCGGCCTTCGGCGTATTCGGCCCCATCAATTTCGCCAACGATGCCGTTAATGGCATCGACGGCGACCTCCGGGGTGTCTGAATCTTCGAAGTCCCATCAGGCAAGGATCTCGATTTCACCGGGATCTTGCGCATGCGCAACCGACAGAGCCAGTCCTAAGGTGGCTGCTCCTAACAGGGTTCTGAGTTTTAGTGCTCTTTTCATGGTTTGGGTATTCGGGTATTTGATGTCCAGAGAACACCCAATTTGCTCAAGGCGGGCAAGCCCTTGTTTTGGGATTGGTGAAAGAAACAACTTAAGGGGCATGGGCCGGGAGAAGTTATGGTTTTGCCACATTCAAGCGATTTCCGCTACGGCATGGCCTGGAGGAAAGTCGAGGCTTGTCTTTCACCTCGACAATCTGCAAACTTGACGGGTTACCCAAATCCACTCCACCTCAACAACTCACTACTAATGAAGGCACAGCAGGTTATCTTTCACGGAGAAGTCCAGGGCGAAGGCTTCCGATACGCAATTGCTCACGAGGCCATGAGCTACGATATTAAAGGCGAAGTGCATAATATGCCGGATGGCACGATCAAAGCTCAAATCGTGGGAAGCGATGAGGAGATCGAGTCCTTCCTCCAGGACTTGCGGGATGGCCGCTTTGGCGAAGATATTACAGAGATTACGATGGAGGAGGTGGAACTTGAGCCGCTGCAACGTATGTCCGGCTTTCAATTTCACTGAGCGATCGCAGAACGCCATCCTTTAAAACGAGATCACCCGTTCCTGGGTCGCGGACGACCCAAGAACGGGATTTTTCTCCAGCACCCAACCTGGAAATTTGTGTCTCTTACCTAAGCGGGGGACGGAGCGGGTCCCTCGTTGGTGTCCTTCTGGGCTTCACGAGCGGCTTCGCGAGCGGCTTCGCGAGCGGCTTCGCGGCCTGCTGCTGTGCCGTCTCGGACACCTTCTTCCGCCTGTTTGAAAATCGAGTCCTTGGCCACCGTACTTCCGTAAGCGAGGCTGTAGGCCAAACCATAGGTGGCGTCGTAGATTCCTTTCTCAATAGCCTCACGAAACTTATCAGCGGAGCCGCTGGCGTCGTTTTTTCCCGCTTCTCCGCCTTCTTTAAATGCATCGCTGACTAATTCGGCCCACTGGCTCCATTCAGGCTTCCTGGATTTGGGTTCCGAGGGTTCTTGGCTTTCTTCGTTCATGGGATGGTTTCGTTATCGTTCGTGTTTCGTTCAGACTCTCCAAACATGGAAAGATTCAATTAAAGGGCGATTATAATCGGGATGACGGATTATAGAAGGACCGTGCTTGCCACGAGGAACCCCATTGCCCACGGTCGGCCTGAATGAGAAGCTTATTTCGGAAATGGTGCAGCCTGCCGCTGGCGGGGCGGATCTTGGGAGCCATGGTGTTAGGAATTCTCCTCGGCTTGATCTTACACAAGCTGGACAAGCCACTGGCGGAGACGGACCAACGTTTTCTTCGAAATGCTCTCGTCAAGGTGGACGGCATCGATGACAACCTGCTGGATCAGATTGGCGCTGAAGACAAACAGATCTCACCAGAGGAATGGGCGACGTGGTTGGTGGAGACTCGTGCGGCCCAGGCCGATAGCGATGGAAGTGGCGTGTTGGATCGGACTGAGCTGAAGGTTTGGGACAATTCGACCAAACTTTCGAACGAGGACCTCGACAAAGCGGCATTTATCGAAACCCAGATTCGTGAGGGGCTTGCGGCGACAGCCGGAACAGATCCTGACAGAAAGCTAACTCGTCGTGGCCTGAAGGCGTGGTTGGAATCGATTCCAGCGGAGAGCGACGAAGTAATTGGAGCGGTTCGTTCCGCTCTTGATGATGTGAAGGGTGGCCAAGGGAAGCCCTGGGCGAGTTTACTGGCGATCTTTGGTGATCTCTTTATTGGTCTCATCAAATCAATCGTGGTGCCACTGGTGTTTGTGGCGGTCTTCGTAGGAATCGCGGGCAATGACGACGTCGCGACGGTGAAGAAGGTGGGCGCGGGAATTCTGGTCTACTTCCTCTGCACGACGTTAGTTGCGGTGTCGCTTGGGAGCGGGTTGGCTGTTCTTATGGAGCCTGGTGAGGGCATGCCAGACGGATTTAAGGAGCGAGGTATGGCAGATGCTCCAGAAGTGGTTGTGACGAAGATTGACCGGACATTCCGGGAAGAGGTGAAATCTCGAATTCCAGGGAATCTCTTCGGATCATTGTCGGCAGCTACAATGTTAGACATTGTGCTGTTTGCCGCGCTCTTTGGCGTGATTGTTTTGGTATTACGAGAGGCGCAAGCGACTGAGATACGAGGTCGAGCGAATCAATTGGTGGGCTGGGCGAACTTTGCCTTGGAGATGTGCATGACGGTGGTGCGCTGGGCCATGTTGTTAGCGCCGATCGGTGTGTTCGGATTGATGGCGGATATCACCGCTCAGGTTGGTCTCGATGTCTTGTTGAGCTTATTTAAGTATGTGGCTGCCGTTCTTCTGGGATTGATGGGGTTGTTAGTTTTTTATTCCTGCATTGTCGTGTTTGTTGGCAAACGATCTCCTGTCACTTTCTTCAAGAAGATTTGGGAGCTTCAATTATTGGCATTCTCGACCTCATCTTCAGCTGCTGTCATGCCACGCAGTCTTGACACGGCAGAGAACAAGCTTGGGATCCATCGTGCTATCTCGCGGTTCACGATACCTCTGGGTGCAACCATCAATATGGATGGCACGGCTCTCTACCAATCAGTGGGAGCGATCTTCCTCATGCAGGTCTTTGGAGTACCGGTCACCTTCGCTGCTGTGTCGATTATCCTGGCCACGGCTCTTGTTGCTTCCATTGGCACGCCGGGTACGCCGGGCGTGGGGATAGTTGTTCTGGCCGGTATCCTGGAATCCAACGGGGTCCCGGCGAGTGGCATTGCCCTCATTGCGGGTGTGGATCGAATTCTCGACATGTGCCGGACGGCGATCAATGTCACGGGGGACCAGACCGCTTGTATCGTCATGGAGCGCCTAGTGGGGGGGCGATTGGATGACCTAGAAGACGGTGCCGATCCTGCCTGATTCAATGGTCATTATGCCTACTCTGGCCAACGCTGAAATTCCTAAAATGTTTCCCCGGGAAATACCTGTAAAAACGCTAAATTCCCGTCTTGCCAGACTACGAAACAATGCTACCGAAACATCCCGCGCGGGCTAGTGCTGGCGGGAGAGCCGATCTTTGTGTTCTTTCGTTAAATCTGCTACTCGCGTAATACCTGATCTATCAACTACTTATCCATGGCTAGACTACTTGGCGTCGACATCCCAAATCAGAAGCGTATTGAAGCGTCGCTTCCCTATATTTATGGCATTGGCCCAGTGACGAGTAGTCGAATTTTGGAGCGTGCAGGGATCGATCCAGATACCCGTACGGGTGAGCTTTCTGATGAGCAACTGACAAAACTGACTCACGTCATCGGTGCCGAAGGCATTGTGATCGAAGGTGATCTTCGCCGGGTGCTTCAAGCTAATCTCAAGCGCCTCCAGCAGGTCAACTGCTACCGGGGCATCCGTCACCGAAAGGGTCTCCCGACGCGAGGCCAACGTTCCAAAACTAATGCCCGCACTCGCCGCGGCAGTGGCAAGCGGACCGTCGGTGTGGCGCGCAATCCGAATGCGAAGAAGGGCAAAGTCTAATTCCTCGCTGAGTTCCTTTTTTTGACATCATGGCAGACGAAAACGATACACCTCAACCAGAAGCGGAAGAAGCTGCGAAGCCCGCTGAAGAGATGACCACTCCAGCCGCAGAGGCTGAGGTGACCGAAGCTCCAGCTGCTGAAGCTGCACCCACCACTGAGGGTGATAAGCCAGCAGCTGAGGGTGATAAGCCAGCAGCTGAGGGTGATAAGCCAGCAGCTGAGGGTGATAAGCCAGCGGCTGAGGGTGATAAGCCAGCGGCTGAGGGTGATAAGCCAGCGGCTGAGGGTGATAAGCCAGCGGCTGAGGGTGCTCCGAAAGGGCCTGAGAAGAAGAAAGACATTTTCGCAGAGATCGATCCAGAGGGCGAGGAGCAGGGGAAGATCATCAAGAAAGCCAAGGGCAGCAAGAACATCACCCAGGGCATCGTTCACGTATCGGCTACATTTAATAACACGATCGTCTCCGTGACAGATCGTCAGGGCAACGTTCTCGGTTGGTCGAGTTCGGGTAAGATGGGTTTCCGGGGTTCTCGTAAAAGCACCGCCTATGCTTCGCAGCTCGTTTCCCAAGACGCCTGCCGCCAAGCAATGTCACACGGCTTGAAAGAGGCTGAGGTCCGCGTCAAGGGTCCTGGTTCAGGTCGCGAGTCTGCTGTCCGGGCTGCCCAGAATCTCGGGATTGATGTCACGGTCATCAAGGACGTGACGCCTGTCCCTCACAATGGTTGTCGTCCGCCCAAGGCGCGTCGCGTGTAACTGACAACTTTATTTAGATACTCATGGCACGTTACATCGGACCCAAGCAGAAGATCAGTCGTCGTTTCGGCGTTCCTATCTTCGGAACTTCACGCTCTTTAGAGAAGCGCAATTACCCTCCAGGTCAGCACGGTCTCCGCGCTGGTCGTCGTAAGAAATCAGAGTATGCTGTCGCTCTGGCTGAGAAGCAGAAGCTTCGCTACCAGTATGGCGTACTCGAGAAGCAGTTCCGCAAATACTTCGCTGAGGCCAGCCGGCGCCGCGGGGTCACAGGTGAGATTCTCCTTCAACTCCTCGAAGGCCGTTTGGACAACGTTATCTTTCGTTTAGGATTGGCGAACACCCGTAGTGCTGCACGTCAGCTCGTTGGGCACGGTCACATCCTGGTAGACGGCAAGCGCGTCGATATTCCTTCCTACGCATGCAAAGCCGGTGAGACGATCACTGTGAAAGAGGGTGCCAAGTCCCAGCAGCTGGGACTTCGAGCTCTCGACCTCACGCAGGCTATTGTCGTGCCGGACTGGCTTCTCATGGACCGCGAAAAGATGGTCGGCAAGATCATGCGCGAGCCAACCCGCGAAGAGATTGATCCGTTGGTCAACGAACAGTTGATCGTCGAGCTTTACTCACGCTAGAGGACCACGTTCCTGCCAGATTTATTGACACCCGCTAGGCTTCGGTCTTGCGGGTGTTTTTGGGTCCGGGCAGAAGCTGCTGCCCCTACGTGTGAGGTTTGAGCTGCAAATTCGGTTGCTCAGTTGGGTCCACCTTTGGTTGAATCTGGAATGGTTCGGTCCGTCTTAGCGCTTTGCATCATGATCGTTTCCGTTGGCGCGGAGATCTTTGATTATCACCGTGTTCGTGGGCGACAGGCGATAGCTGTGTCAGGATCGCTCTTCGAAGGAGAGGAACTGGCCTTCAATGGAACGGCGCGGGTGCAAGACATGACGGGATTCGGGAAAGGATCTTGGAGTGGTGATGCCCATTTGCTTTGGCATGGGAATGTGGGTGAGTCGCTGGAGACGAGCCTTCATTTGGAGCGAGGCGGGCGATATCGGGTGCGTTTCCAATTCACGGTCGCCCCTGACTATGGAATCGGAATGCTACGATGGAATGGGAATGTCCTCCGTGAAAGTATCGATTGCTATCGTTCGGTTGTTGCGTTGGCAGAGGTGATTGATCTGGGGGAAATGTCTCTTGAGGCTGGAGAGCAGCGATTGGCGGTTGAGCTGATAGGAGGAAATCCTAAGGCGAATTTCTATGGCGGAGATAAGTATTTGTTAGGACTGGACTATGTGCATCTTGATCGGCTCGATAACGAAGATGCTGAGGTTGTGAAGAAAGAGGTGCCAAGCGAATCCGAAACCACTGTTTCGTTCGTGGACATGCAACCCGTCATGAAGGAGTATTGCTTCAGATGTCACGGTGTTGAGAAGACGGAGGGAAAGCTGGATCTTACTCGCTTTCTCACACGGGAAGACTTCCTCGATGATATCGAAAGGACGCGTCAGATCGTGGATGCATTGGAGTTTCATGAGATGCCACCAGAGGATGAAACGCAGTTGCCAATCCAGAAGCATTCGCGGCTGACGGCCATGTTCCGTGGTTTTATCGATGATTACCTCCAGGAGGAGAGTTCCTTGCCTCCCGTGGTGATGCGGCGTCTGAACCGCTATGAATATAACAATGCGGTGCGCGATTTGCTAGAGCTTAAAGGCGATGTTTTTCCGCTTCCGGAAAAGCCGCTGCGTGCGGCGCGTTCTTATTTCGATCCGGGATCGGGTCGCCTGCCAAACATCGTAAGAGTGAGTAATCGTGCCCTTGGTAAGAATCAAATTGAGCAACATATCCTAACAGGTGTGATGCCCTTCGCGATCGATCTTCAGGCTGAACACGGGTTTAACAATCGAGGCGAGGAGCTGAGCGTTTCGCCCATTCTATTGGAGAGCTTTGTGGGCTTGGCTCGTTCAATTGTGAATGCCCCAGAGTTTGCTGGTTATAGCAATGCCTATGAGCGTTTGTTTGAGATGCCAGACGGAGAGGTGGTTTCAAATGAAAGGCAACTGGTAAAAACTCGCCTAGAAATATTGTTAGAGCGAGCGTTTCGGGCTCCAGTGAGCAGCGAAACCTTGAATCGCTATGTGGGCTTCTTTGTCTCTGAGCGTCAGCGCAACGAATCCTTTGAGTTGGCCATGAAGGCGACGGTCGCTGCAGTGCTGTCCTCGCCGCGCTTTCTCTACCTTGCTGACCGGGCGCCTGCGGCCGAGTCTGAACAGGCCCTGACAAGCTACGAACTCGCCGCGCGTTTGGCGATGTTCCTTTGGAGCAGTCTGCCGGATGAAGAACTTCTGGCGGTGGCTCGCAACAGCACGCTTGGCCAAGACGAGGTCTTAGATACCCAGATTCGCAGAATGTTGGAAGACTCCCGGTCGCAGTCGCTTTCACAGAACTTTGCCCGCCAGTGGTTGCGTCTCGATCAACTGATCACAGCAGTTCCTGACTTTGAGCGCTATGAGAAATACTATGCTCGGATCGGCTGTGAACAGTGGAAGTTCGGATTACAGACGATGCTAGAGCCGCTCTTGCTCTTTGAAAGCATTCTGGTCGAAGATCGGTCTATCATGCTTTTGATAGATTCTAACTACGCTTACCGAACCGACGAGATGGCGTCGTGGTACCGGGACGAGATCCCGTTTCAAGGAAAGGAGAATCGCAATCGCTTCAATACAGCATCGCAAAGTTTCTCCCGGCGCGCATTGACAACGCGGCGCGAAGGCGGAGTCATCACCTCGGCGGCGACGCTCACGATGACCTCTTCACCATTGCGAACGAACCCAATCAACCGAGGTGCTTGGGTGGCAACTGTCGTGCTCAATCGGCCGCCGCCGCCACCGCCGGATGTCGTGCCGGAAATCGAAGCGGATGATGCGGCCATTGAAGCGAAAGGGATGACCTTGCGAGAACGCCTGGTGCAACATCAGGTCAACCCAAGCTGTGTGTCCTGTCATCAAAAGATCGATCCTTTAGGCTTCGCCTTGGAGAATTACGATGCTGTGGGTCGGTGGCGAGAAACGTACCGATCAGGGCTAGAGATCGATGCGAGTGGAGAGTTGTTTGGGAAAGCGTCGTTTAAAGATGTGGTGGGGTTGAAAGACGCTCTTTTGGAGAACCCGGAATGGTTCATGCGTGGCTTTAGCGAACACCTGCTTGCCTATGCGCTCGGGCGAGAGTTAGAGATTCAAGATAAGCCTGCTATTGATCGCATCGTTCGCGCCGTTCTAGCGGATCACGGGCAATTCTCCACGGTTGTCTCAGAGGTTGTTCGTAGCTATCCTTTCCTTCACAAATCCAACCAAACCGCTCACACTGAGTAGATGATCTTGAAACAGAAATCCCTCGATCGCCGCACGTTTCTCCGAGGAATCGGGGCGACCATGGCGCTGCCATTCTTGGAAATCATGCGACCATCAGGGGCTTTGGCGAAGACCGCTGTAGCTAAGCCGCCTGTGAGGACGGCCTTCTTCTACATTCCCAATGGGGTTGTTCAATCCGCTTGGCATCCAAAGGACATTGGACAAGGCTTCAAACTGAGTCCGACGTTGCAGCCTCTCGAGTCCGTCCGCGAGAAAGTGGCGGTCTTCACTAAATTGGATCGAATCAAGGTAGCGGGAACAGACGGGCACGCGCAGGCGGGAGCCTGCTGGCTTAGTAGTGCTGCTCCAGATGAACTTTCGCCCGCCGGTTACCCTCTCAAACGTACCATTGACCAAATCATTGCCACTGAGGCAGGTAAACACACGGCGTTCCGCTCCTTAGAGCTGAGTTGCAATCCTTACGAGGACAACCGTGAATCGGTATACTTTGACAATATTTCTTGGTATGGGCACGGTCATGTTGCCCGATCGTTGCGCGATCCGCGGGCGGTCTTTGATAGGCTCTTTGCTATGCATGAGCACGCATCCTCAGGTAGCGTGCTGGATGTTGTCCTGGACGATGCCAAATCACTCAATCGTGAACTCGGTTATCTGGATCAGCAGAAGCTGGGCGAGTATATGGATTCTGTCAGGACGGTCGAGCGTCAGATTGAACGCGTGAAAGAGCGGCAAGCTTCAATCGATGCATTAAGGCTCCAGCCGCCGACCAAACCTTGGCAAGCCATGAGTCGGGAAGAGTTTATTCAAGTCATGGGCGATCTCATGATTCTGGCCTTGCAGACAGATCTCACGCGGGTGGCCACGCTCATGTCGGGCCCGGAGCGTTGGAGTACGCCTCTGACTGTTGAGGGCTTGTTCGAGAAGCCTGTGCAGCATCATGGCATGACCCATGCCCAGGGTAAGGAAGAGGTTCGCAAGGATCTGGAACAGCTCGATCGGTTTCACATCGAGCAGTTTGCTACTTTGGTGTCTAAAATGGATGCGATCAAGGAAGGTGAAGGAACGATGTTAGATAATATGATATTCACTTTGGGGTCGGGACTGAGCAGCGGCGAGTTGCACATTTATACGGATCTACCCACGGTGGTAGCAGGAAGCGGCGGAGGGGCGATTGCTACCGATCGTCATGTGAAGTCTCCCCAAGGCACTCCTATTGCGAATCTCTGGTTGACCATGGCGCAGACCATGGGAGTGGACATTGATAGGATTGCTGACAGCACTGGGCCGCTGGCCGTGGCGTAAGATGATCGCTCGGGCAATCGTTGTTGGGTTGTGCTTTGTTGCGACGGTATGGGCAGATGATTGGCCGCATTATCTCGGGCCTCAGTATGACCTTACGTGGCGCGAAGGGGATATCCTTAAAAGGCTTCCGGAAAAGGGGCTGCCGGTGGTCTGGAAGACGAAGATAGGGGGCGGCTATGGCGGACCGTCGGTGGCGAATGGTCGTGTCTATGTCATGGATCGCGAGGCCGAACCGTCGACGGCAAAGATTGAAGGCAATCCAAATTTCTTTCGGGCAGAGCATCCTGGCAATGAAAGTGTGCATTGCCTCCGCGAAAGCGATGGGGTGATTCTCTGGACCCACACGTGGCTTTGTCAATATACCACAGTGACTCCTTATGCCAATGGGCCACGCTGCACGCCAACGCTTGATGGTGATCGTGTCTATGTGTTGGGTGCTGAAGGTCATCTTTGGTGTCTTGAGGCCAAGACAGGCGAGGTGGAGTGGGCAAAAGACTTTCGTAAAGACTATGGTGTGGAAACGCCCAACTGGGGGTGGTCAAGTCATCCCCTGGTTGATGGTGATCAGCTCATTTGCGTTGTTGGCGGCAAAGGATCAGCCGTGGTCTCCTATGATAAGATGACCGGTGAAGAGCGCTGGCGAGCGCTGAGTTCCAAGGCCCCAGGCTATTGTCCTCCTGTCATTTATACCCATGGCGGGAAACAACGCCTCTTTGTCTGGCATGGAG
>Ga0222718_10002545_pt1 | contig 16305 bp, 13 predicted proteins | sample C33_27DmetaG_FD_165045 | JGI IMG/M metagenome (GOLD analysis project Ga0222718, IMG submission 165045) | Estuarine water microbial communities from San Francisco Bay, California, United States - C33_27D | ecosystem: Environmental > Aquatic > Marine > Unclassified | place: USA: California... | reverse complement strand
TCGGGCCAGGCAGTTCCGTGTGCAGTCGTTCGAGTTCCCCGGGCGGGCGATGACACCCTTCGGTCACGAGATCGTCACTGCGAAGGAAGTGACCGCCGAGGATGTGAGCCCGATTTTCGGTTCCGTACGGGAGTCCATGATTAGGGTAGTCATGCTGTCTTTTCTCGTGAATACCCCTAGCTTTCGGCCGCGATGACAAGGTTTTCGCAATGACAAGGTTTTGTTGTTCGACTGTAAAGAAATCAGTGAATTGGAGTCGTTATGTCTGATTACACGGCCAGCTTCTGTTTGTCGCGCGGGAAGGACGCGCACTTCGAACCCATGCACGGATACCGAGACTGGTTGAAGATCCGGGATCTCGGTCTCAGTGGCGCGACTGATGGCAAGTACGACGCTTGGGTGACTCGTGCGAACGACATGGGTGGGAGCACGGGTCGCCACTACCACAACTACGACTTCCAGATCATGTACGTGACCCGCGGCTGGGTGAAGATGTACTACGAGGGACAAGGGGAAATGCTTCTCGAGGCGGGAGACTTCGTCTTTCACCCGCCTCAGCATGTTCACGATTTCATGGACTACTCCGAGGACATCGAGATCTTTGAACTCGCCTCACCTGCCGACCACAGCTCGATCGACCTGTAGCGCTGGGGCTGGGGCCAACCCCGATGACCTGGCCCTTCGTTCCTGGCGTAAAGAATTTCGTGACCGAAAAGTTTGAGCCTTGCGGGTGGACAGACGAGATCTTGGCCGTAGCCCACGGGTCGGATCCTTGTTGTTGCGCCGGGTGTGTGGACCCAGGAACGTGGTGTCACACCTGCTCCGTACCATCCGCAGTGTGGACCCTGTGATCGTGATCCCCCTCCTTCTCACCCTCCTCCTCGTAGCGGGCATCGGTGTCGGTACCGGCCTGTGGTTCGCTCGCGCACGGCGGGGGTTCGAGGCTGCAACTGTCGACCGGCTCGCCGCTGAGTTGTCCGCCCGCCAGCAGGCGCAGGTTGACGGTGTTGTCGAGCGAGTGGTGGCTGTTGCAGGCGAGAGCTTCGACAGCCGTCTGCAGACGGGGGCAGCCGAACTCGACCTACGCCGCGAAGCGATCGAGCAGCGGCTCGAGCATGCCTTTACGGCCATGGTCGACAAGGTCGAGTCGGTGGACAAGCTCGTTGCTGAAAAGGTCGGCGGCATGTCCGACACCGTCGGCGAGCGGGTTGGTGGCATGTCGAAGCAGATGGGTCAGCAGGTACAGGTGATGAACTGCGAACTCACCCAACTGCGGTCCCTCGTCGCTCAACTGCAGAAGGAGCGCGCCCAGCAGCACGGACAGTTTGTCGAGTCGCTTGAGGCGGCGACACGTCAGCAGAAGGTGTTGGCCGAGACCACCGGACACCTACGCGATGCGCTGGCGAGTCCGCAGACCCGCGGTCAGTGGGGTGAGCGTATGGCCGAGGACGTCCTGCGATCTGCCGGCATGCGCGAGGGCGTCAACTATCGAAAGCAGCAGATGATCAAGGGCGGCACCAAGCCTGACTTCACCTTCCTGTTGCCCGACGACAACCAGCTCCACATGGACGTGAAGTTCCCGGTCACCAACTATCTCCGATATCTCGAGGCGTCCTCGGCTTCGGAAGCTGCCGAGTTGCGCGAACGCTTTCTTCGCGACGTTCGTGATCGGGTCAAGGAACTCGATGGCCGCGGTTACGCCGCCGGCGACTCCACCGTCGGTTACCTACTGCTGTTCATTCCGAACGAGAGCGTCTACGGCTTCATCCACGAAAACGACTCGACGCTGCTCGACGACGCGCTTGCACAGCGGGTCGTGCTGTGTTCACCGACCACGCTGTTCGCAGTACTCGGTGTCATCCGGCAGGCGATGGACGCCTTCGCAGTCGAACGTGCCAGCGAAGAGATCCTGCAGTGTCTCGGCGGATTCGGCGAGCAGTGGCGAAAGTTCTCCGAGCAGATTGACAGGGTCGACCGTCACCTCGACACCCTCACCCGCAGCTTTGGCGAGCTGTCCGGCACCCGCCGCCGCCAGCTCGAACGGCAACTTGATCGCATCGACGATGTGCGATCCCGCAACGGGGTCGGCGATGAATCTTCGGTCCTCGGCGAAACGTCGCTCCCCGCACTACGAGAGGTGGCCGACCGCAGCGCTGGCTAGCCACCGGTAACCTCAGCACCAATGAGCACCCCCGTACTCGTCGCTGTTGCGTGGCCCTATGCCTCAGGGTCTCGTCATCTTGGGCACATCTCTGGCGCGTACCTTCCTGCCGACGTGTTCGCTCGCCACCAGCGTCTGGTGGGAAACGACGTCTTGATGGTCAGCGGCTCCGACGTGCACGGAACTCCGATCACGGTTCGCGCCGACGATGAGGGTGTCACCCCCCAAGACATCGCCGACCGGTATCACCACGAGTTCCTCCGCCAGTGGGATGCGCTCGGCATCAGCTGGGACAACTACACAACGACTGGTACGCCTCATCACGCACGGGTCACGCAGGAAATGTTTCTCGAGCAACTCCAAAGCGGGCACATCGACAAGCGCACCAGTGAACAGTTCTACGATCCGGACGCCGGGCGATTCCTGCCCGACCGCTATATCGAGGGCACGTGCCCACATTGTTCCTATGAGGACGCTCGTGGCGACCAGTGTGACAATTGTGGCCGCACGCTCGATCCCACCGATCTGATCGAGCCCCGATCGAAGCTCTCACGAGCCACTCCGGTGCTCCGCGAGACCGAGCACTTCTACTTTCGCTACTCCGATTTCACCGACGAGATCAGTGCCTACCTCGGTTCCAAATCCGACTGGCGTCCGCACGTACTGAATTTCGTGCGGAGCTGGGTCGATGAAGAGGGCCTGCTCGACCGAGCGATCACCCGCGATCTCGACTGGGGGGTCGAGCTCCCGGTCGACGACCTCGGTCCCGGCAAGCGCATCTACGTCTGGTACGACGCAGTGATTGGTTATCTGTCGGCCAGCCAGGAATGGGCGAGCAACACCGCCGACGTCGACCAGTGGCGAAACTGGTGGTACAACCCCGATAGCCGCCACGTGTACTTCATCGGCAAGGACAACATTCCGTTCCACTGCCTGTTCTGGCCGGCGCAACTGCTTGGTTACGACCGCGACATCCATTTGCCCGACGACGTGCCGGCCAATCAGTACGTAACGTTCAAGGGTGGCAAGGCTTCGGCGAGTCGGGGCATTGGCCTCACTATCGATCAAGGGCTCGAACTGTTCCAGGTCGACGGCTTGCGCTACGCCCTGGCGGCGAGTCTTCCCGAACAGGCCGACACCGACATCTCGATAGAAGAAATCGCCCGGCGGATCAATGAAGAACTCGTGGCGACATGGGGCAACCTCGTCAATCGAGTGTTGTCGATGATCAACAAGAACTTCGGCGAGCAGCCGCCAGTCGAGGGCCGAACCGCTGACGACGACGCGGTGCTCGCTGCGGTCGATCGTGCGCTTGACACTGCGAACGACCACATTGCCAAGGTTGAACTTCGGGCTGGCCTTCGGGCAGCGATGGATGCTGCCCAAGCCGTGAACGCCTATCTGAACGCCACCGAGCCGTGGAAGGTCGTGAAAGACGATCGGGCGCGCGGTGGCGTTGTGCTCGGTACAGCGCTCGACGCCATCAACGGTGCTCGCGTGGCGTTCGCTCCGTACTTGCCGTTCAGCGCAGCTGCGCTCGACGAGTTGCTCGGGCCGGTGACTGCGTGGGAGCGGATGCCGGTGCCGACTGGAACCGTGATCGAAAAGCCGACACCGCTGTTCACCAAGGTCGACCTCGACACCCTGCTGGCCGATGATGGCAGCCACTGAGTCGGAGATCTCGGTGCGCTGGATCGATCAGCACTGTCACCTCGAATCCGGCGCGAGCGGTGCAGAGCAGGTTGCGCTCGCCAATGAAGCAGGCGTTGACCGTATGGTCACGGTCGGATGTCATCTCGAGCAGTCGCAGCAGATGGCGGCGATTGCAGCCGAACATGACGGGGTCTACGCGACCGCCGGGGTGCACCCTCACGACTCGAAGCAAGGGCTCGCCGGTATCGAGGATCTGCTTCAGCTGCCGCAGGTGGTCGCAGTCGGGGAGGCCGGCCTCGATTTCCACTACGACCATTCGCCGCGCTCGACCCAACGTACGGTGTTCGCAGCGCAGATCCAGATGGCGCATCGTCATCGCCTGCCGCTCGTGATCCACTCTCGTTCGGCTTGGGACGAAACGTTCGAGATCCTCGATTACGAGGGCGTGCCCGAGCGCACCGTGTTCCACTGCTTCACCGGTGGCCCCGATGAAGCACGCGAGGCGCTCGCCAGGGACTGTCTGGTTTCGTTTAGCGGCATCGTTACCTTCCCGAGTGGTCAAGATTTGCGTGAAGCAGCTGCGATTTGTCCACTCGACCGGTTGCTGATCGAGACCGATTCACCGTATCTGTCGCCGGTTCCACACCGAGGAAAACCGAATCGGCCCGCACTCGTCCCGCTGGTGGGGGAGAAGATCGCCGAGGTGAAGGACGTGCCGGTTGAAGACGTCGCCGCTGCGACATGGGTCACCGCAGCCTCGTTCTACGATCTTGATGCGGTTGACCTTGCCAAGGCGGAGTCAATGGCTGACTGAGGGGTGCGGACCTGCGCCGTTGACCAGGAGGCGCATCTCGCAACATTGCGTTTGTGTTACGGCAGCCGTAGCGTTCATCCATGGGCCGAGACGGGTGGCGCGTACGCGTCGGGTTGCGGGTGGCTGCGGTGGTTGCTGTTTCGGCGGTTCTGGCTGTTCCCGCCGCAGGCCAGTCGACCATCGTGCTCGACATCGACGTCGCCAGCTTCAGCGAACGCGCTGCGGCGTGGTCAGCGGCGAGCAAGGAACGACGAGCAGCCGATCTCGCTCGCGCCATAGAGCTCGGTCGGCAGGCCGCCGCAGCAGAAGCCGATCGACGGACGAGAGAGCAGGCCGCCGCAGGTCCCACGCTCGTGACCAGCACAACGATCCCCGCACCGACGACGACCGTCGCGGCCACCCCTACGACCGAATCCATCACCGCGGTCCTGTCCGACGCATCGATGGCTTCACCCACAGCCATTTCGCCCTCAGGTGGGCCGAGCGCCGAACAATGGGCTTCGCTCCGAGACTGTGAGTCGGGTGGGCGTTACGACGCAGTCAGCCCCAGTGGCCAACATCGGGGGGCGTACCAGTTCTCCCAGCCGACGTGGGACTGGGTTGCGAGCTTCGCAAACCCGTCGTTGATGGGGGTCGACCCGATCGCAGCATCTGCCGAAGACCAGGACGCCCAGGCCCAGGCCCTGTTCGATCGCCAGGGTGCCGTTCCGTGGCCGCACTGCGGCATCTATCTTTCGTCGTGACCCACTCCGGCGCCGATATCCGAGCCCTACTCGATCGTCACGGGCTCGCCGCTCGCAAGTCGCTCGGTCAGAACTTCGTGACCGATCCCAACACGGTTCGCAAGATTGCATCGTTGAGTGGTGTTCGGGAAGGTGACCGGGTGGTCGAGATTGGACCGGGTCTTGGGTCTTTGACGCTTGCGTTGATCGAAGCGGGTGCCCGCGTGACCGCCATCGAGATGGACGACGACCTCGTACCGATTCTGCGGGAGGTGCTCGCGGGCCACGATGTGCAGATCGTCGCAGGCGATGCCCAGCAGATCGACTGGGACGAAACCCTCGCTGCTGGCGACAGGTGGTCGCTCGTCGCAAACCTTCCGTACAACGTGGCAACGCCCATAGTTCTCGACCTACTGCGCAACGTCGCGAAGATCGAGTCGATGCTTGTGATGGTCCAGCTGGAGGTCGCCGAGCGGCTCGCCGCCAAGCCGGGCAACGCTGCCATCGGTATTCCCTCGGTGTTGGTGGCGTTTCACGGCGAGGCTCGGATCGTCGGGCGAGTCCCCCCGACAGTGTTTCACCCCCGACCTCGTGTCGAGTCGGCTCTGGTTCGGATCCAACGGCATGCGGAGCAGCCGATCGACGCCGCGTTGACCGAGATCGAACCGCTCGTGCGTGCTGCGTACAACCAACGTCGCAAAATGATCCGCAGATCACTCGGTGGACTTGTCGGTGAAGCGGCGATCATCGCTGCCGGAGTCGAACCGACGGCCCGCCCCGAGACCCTCTCGCTCGACGACTGGGCCCGCCTTGCGGCAGCCACGGCCGATGCTTAGCGGTTGGCAGCCCAGACGTCGGCCATCTGAGCGAAAAGATCGGTGATCTCAGACTTTTCGGACACGTCATCGAACTCGCGGTAACAGCTATCGAGGATTGTGACGATCCGCTCGGCGTCGCCCCAGTTCGCGTACTTGTCGAGCGAGACGTCGGCTGCTGCGGTAGCGAGGTCCATGCCGGCGTCAAAGCAGCGGCGGGCCTCACCGTGGCAGTACTCGAAGTAGGAGCGAATCTCGGCGACCCCGGCGAGATCGGTGATCGGGCCGTGACCGGGGACGATCGTCTCCGGATCCCACGCAACGATCTGGTCGAGCGCGTTGAGGAGGTCGGGTATCGATCCGGCCCACAGGATCGGATGCCCTTCGACGAACAAGATGTCGCCGGTGTAGACGGTGGAGCGGCCTGGGACATGCACGAGGACATCACCCCCGGTGTGCGCAGGCCCGACTTCGACCAGGTTGACCGTGGTGTTGCCGATGGTCCTGGAGAGTTCGCCGGAGAAGGTCGTATCGGGATCGGGTCTGGTGATCCCGCCGAACTGGAATCGTTCGAAACAATGCAGGAAGAACTCGCCCATGACACCCATGCCGGGGGCGGCCTCGAGCAGGCCGACCATCATCTCGGGGTTTTCGTGGGCCATCTCCTCGGCGGCGGTGACCGAACAGATGATCTCTGCGCCCTTTACGAGCTCGTTGCCGTTGCAGTGGTCGCCGTTGCTGTGGGTGTTCACGAGCGTCGTGATGTTGACGCGGGGAAGCGCAGCGGACATCGAATCGAGCATTGCCCGGGTGAGCGGGAGGTCGAACAGGGTGTCGACGAGGAGGGCTTGATCCCCGTCGACGATCAGGCCGGCATTGCTCCAACCCCACCCACCGTCGGGTTGCATCCACGCGTAATTGTCGCCACCGAGATCGAGGAGGCCATGTTGGTACGGGCGAGTACCGAGCTGCAGCATGAACGGCACCGTAGTCTGCGGACGTGACTCGGCTCGTGGCTCCCGCCAAGTTGACTCTCCGTCTTCGCATCACCGGCTTACGAGACGACGGGTATCACCTCATTGACGCCGAGATGGTCTCGCTCGATTTCCACGACCTGCTTGATGTCCGCAGCGGTTCGGGGCTCGCGATCGAGGGTCCGGCTGGTACCGACTCCGTGGGTCCCGACGACGACAACCTCGTCGTCCGAGCGCTCCGGCTGGTCGACCGCGATGCGGCAGTTACGATCCACAAGCGCATCCCTGCCGGAGCGGGTCTTGGGGGTGGCTCCTCCGATGCGGCCGCGATTCTTCGCTGGGCTGGGTTTGTCGATCTCGAGGCTGCAGCAGGTCTGGGCGCCGACGTTGCGTTCTGTTTGGTCGGTGGTCGCGCTCGGGTCACCGGGATCGGCGAGAATGTCGTGCCGTTGCCCTACGTCGAGCAGACGTTCACGCTCGTTACGCCGCCTGTGTTCTGCTCGACCCCAGCCGTCTACGCCGCCTGGGACGAAATGGGAGGTCCGACGGGTGACAACGGCAACGATCTTGAGCCGGCTGCACTCGTTGTTGCACCGGAGTTGGCGCGCTGGCGCGACGAACTGGCCGAAGCAACGGGTCAGCGACCCCAGCTTGCTGGAAGCGGGTCGACATGGTTCGTCGACGGAACCCACCCAGAGGCGGGCCGCGTGGTCACGACGGTGCCAGCCGAGCAGCCGACAGATTGAACGTCACGGCAAAGGAGGTAACAGCGGACGGCGCAAACCGCTCGCCGGAAGACCTCACTTCCGCTGGTGGCGCGTCCTTCGGAGCATCTTCTTGTGCTTCTTCTTGCGCATACGTTTGCGGCGCTTCTTGATCAGTGAACCCACGGCAGGCGACGCTACCGGCTCCGCGCCGGAGCGCCACCCTTCCGGTGCTCCGGATATTTCGTCGCATGGCATCGATCATCGGATTCTGGGTTGGGCTGTCGCCGCAGCGTTTGTCGAACGCGAAGGGTCGTCTCACCCTCCTGGTGCGCCGCTGACGCCGTTCGGCCGCTACGGTGACCCGGCGCAGTGGCCCGTAGTTCAATTGGCAGAACGTCGGCCTTTGGAGCCGAATGTTGCAGGTTCGAGTCCTGCCGGGCCAGCCACTCGCGCGTCGCTCGCGCGCCGTATGATGCAAACGGACGCGAGTGAGGGCCACGGGGATGCAACTGCTCAACCACAAGAAGCTTCACGTTGTCGCGGGTCGGGCCACCCAAGGGCTCGCCGCCGACATCTGCAGCGAACTCGGTGTTCGGCTGGGGACACCGGACATCGCCGAGTTCGCCAACGGCGAGATCCACGTCAAGTACAGCGAGTCGATTCGCGGCTCGGACGTCTTCATCGTCCAGACCCACACTGAGTGGGAAGGCCGCTCGATCAACGACCAGATCATGGAACACCTGATCATGGTCGACGCCGCCAAGCGAGCGTCCGCAAAGCGAATCACCGCGGTTGCGCCCTTCTACGGCTATTCGCGTCAGGACCGCAAGGCATCGGGTCGCGAGCCGATCACGGCGCGACTCATCGCTGATCTCTTCGCGGCTGCCGGCGCCGATCGACTGATTTCGGTCGATCTTCACTCCGGGCAGATCCAGGGCTTCTTCGACGGCCCGGTAGACCATCTCACGGCCATGCCCGTGCTGATCGAGTATCTCAAAGCACACAACGACGGTGACATGGTGATCGTGTCGCCCGATGCCGGCCGCATGAAGGTCGCTGAGCGCTACACCAATCTTCTTGACGCCGATCTCGCCTACGTCCACAAGAGGCGCTCGACGGAGGAGAAGAACGCAGTGGAAGCCAAGGAGATCATCGGTGATGTGAAGGGACGAACCTGTGTCCTCATCGACGACATGATCGACACCGGTGGCACCATCTGCGCAGCAGCTGAACTGCTCCACGACTACGAGGCCAAGCGGATCATCATCGCCACCACACATGGCGTGTTCTCGGGCCCTGCGATCGACCGAATCAAGAACGCACCGGTCGAGACGGTGCTCGTCACCGACACCTTGCCGCTGCCGAGCGAGAAGCAGGCCGACAAGATCACGGTCTTGTCCGTCGCTCCAATCATCGCCCAAGCCATCTCGGCGGTGTTCGAAGACACGTCGGTCAGCGAGATCTTTGGCGGAAATCACCTCGCCTGACCCGGGTGGCGCTGCACTACACCCCCGATAGTCTTATCGATCGGCCCAAGTCCGGGCTCGTATTTTCGCTGTGCCCCTCCAGGAGCCGAATCCCATGTCTGAACTGCTGCTGAGCGCCGAATCCGGGCGCAAGGAAGGCACCCGCCCGTCTCGTCGTCTCCGGCGTGAAGGCAAGGTCCCTGCTGTCGTCTACGGTCTCAACACCGACCCGCTCGCGGTCTCTATCGAATGGCCGGCGTTGCGCAAGGTGTTGACCACCGACAGCGGTCTCAACGCCCTCATCACCCTCGACATCGACGGCGACAAAGCACTCGCCGTCATCAAGGATCTGCAGCGTCACCCCGTTCGCCGCGACGTGATCCACGTCGACTTCCTGCGTGTCACCGAGGACATGACGATCGACGTCGAGGTCCCAATCATCCTCGAGGGCGAGGCTCGCAACGTCACGATGTATGACGGCATGATCGACCAGTCGATGTACTCGATGACCGTCTCTGTCAAACCGACCGATGTCCCGCAGCAGATCATCGTCGATGTGACCGCCCTCGAACTCGGTGAGACCATCAAGGTCGCCGACATCAACCTGCCGGCCGGTGCGTCGAGCGCGATGAACCCCGAGGAGACCGTCGCAATCGCTCTCATCACCCGATCCACCCGTGAAGCAATCCGGCGTTCCGAGGAGTCCGAGGCCAGCGACGCTGCCGAGGGCGAAACAGCGTCCGACGCGGGTGACAACGACGCCGACGGCGACGAGGGCTGACCTTCCGGCCCGCCCGAGAGATGGTGCGGCGCAAACACGAACGATCGGGTACCCCGGCCGACCTTCTGGTCATCGGTCTCGGCAATCCCGGCGATCAGTACTCCCAGACGCGGCACAACGCAGGGTTCTGGGTCGTCGATGAAGTCGTCCGTCGTCACGGGGGACGACTTCGTCGTGGCCGGCGCGACCACGCTGAGAGCGAAGTCGTGCGAGTCGGCGACAAGACCGTTGCGGTCGCGGTGCCGGTCACGTTCTACAACGAGGCGGGCCGGGCCGCCGGAGCGCTCGTCAAGCGACACGGGATCACCGACCTGTCGCGGCTGCTCGTTGTCCATGACGAACTCGATCTTCCGGTCGGCCGAATGAAGCTGAAGGTGGGGGGCGGGTTGGCGGGCAACAACGGTCTCAAATCGATCCGCGCTCACCTCCGCGCTGATGGGTTCTCGCGGCTTCGTATCGGAGTGGGTAAGCCCGAGCCTGGCGCCATGACAGGTCGCGACTGGGTGCTCAAGCGGCCGGCACGCGCCGAACGTCCGGTTCTGGAGCGAGTGGTTGCGAACGCGGCCGACGCAGTGGAGTTTCTTGCGGTGTCCGACATCGAAGCCACAATGAACCGCTTCAACGTCTCCTGATCTCCGTGCCTGACCCCGCCACAGCTCCGCTCCGCGACCTTCTCGATCGACTCAGCGACGATCCGTCGATCGACGCTGCGCTCGGTCGCCGCAAACCGGTGATCGCCATCGGTGACGCCGGGCGTGCGCTGGTGCTGGCGGGCCTCGTCGCAGCGTCCGACCGGCGGCCAGTCCTCGTTGGTACTGCCACCCAGACCGAGGCTGAACGCCTCGCGACCGATGCCGGTGCCGTGCTTGGCTCGGATCGGGTCCTGCACTTTCCAGCGTGGGAGACCTTGCCATTCGAACGGGTGAGTCCGGGAGTCGAGACGATGGGCCAACGTCTGCGCGTGCTCCACCGGCTCAGCTCGGATCGTCCACCGGCGCTCGTCGTGGCGTCTGCTCGAGCGCTGGTGCAGCGCATCGATCCCGCTGCGGTGATCGAACCGATCGTGGTACGCCCCGGCGATCAGATCGATCCGGTCGAACTCGTCAAGCGATTGGTCGTGCTCGGGTATCGCCGTGAAGGACAAGTTGAGCATCGAGGCGAGGTCGCCGTGCGAGGTTCGATCGTTGATGTCTACCCGAGTACGGCAGATGCCCCCGTCCGGATCGACCTGTGGGGCGATGAGGTCGATCGGTTGACCGAGTTCGCGGTCGCCGACCAGCGCTCGACCGTGGCCGTCGACCAGGCGGTGCTCTACCCGTGTCGCGAGTTTCGGCCGACCGAGCACCGACGGGCGAAGGCAGCCGAGCTGGTGCAGACCGAGCCGTGGGGACGCGAGCAATGGGATCGTTTCGCCGACGGAACGCTCTTCGACGGCATGGAGTCGTGGTTGCCGTGGCTCGTCGATGGAGAGCATCTGTTGACCGATCTGATCGGGAGCGACGGCCTCATCACCTTTGTGGAGCCACGGCGCGTGCGTGACCGGGCAGCCGAGATCATCGCTGAGGAAGCCGACCTTGCGTCGTCGCTCGCTCGAACTTGGGACGTCGCCGCTGACGAGGTCCATCGTCTGCATCTGTCGTTCGATCGTCTGTTGGAACGAACCGATGCGGCGGCGTGGTCGGTGCTTGCGACGCCCGACCAGCCGTCGACACCCGTTGTCGCCTCGTCCGGCTGGGAGCCAGTCGTCGGCGATCTGACGCCAACCGTTGCGCGGATACGTTCGCTGCTCGACAACGAGTACACCGTCGTTGTCGCCGCCGATGGTGAAGCGAGTGCGCAACGACTCGCCACCCTTTTGACCGACCAGGGCCTTTCGTTCACCGCCTCCGATGCCGCTCGGAGTGGGGGAGTGGTGGTCGCACCGCTCGACCGCGGCGTCGTGTTGCCCGATATCAAGCTTGCGGTACTCGCAGAGTCCGACCTCACCGGACGGCGCCGCACTCACCGTCCGTCGCGTCGGCGCAAGCGCGACACGCAGCGGTTCTTCGAGGACCTGCGTGAAGGCTCGTTCGTTGTTCACCACCAGCACGGTGTCGCTCGGTTCGGCGGCATGGTCACGCGAGCGATCGGTGGCAACGAGCGCGACTATCTGCTGCTCGAGTATCGAGGTGGCGACAAGCTCTATGTGCCATCCGACCAGATCGAGTCGGTCCGTCACTACACGGGCGGCGACACGCCGACGCTTTCGAAAATGGGTGGCGCCGACTGGCACCAGACCAAGGCAAGAGTCCGCTCGGCGGTCCAGGAGATCGCACAGGAACTCGTGGTCCTTTATCAGCGTCGGGTCACCACAGCGGGTCATCCGTTCGAACCCGACACTCCATGGCAGCGCGAGTTCGAGGCCTCCTTCCCCTTTCAGGAGACGACCGATCAGGTCAACGCCATCATCGATGTCAAAGGCGACATGGAGCAGCCCACGCCGATGGATCGACTCGTTGTCGGTGATGTCGGTTTCGGCAAGACCGAGATCGCGTTGCGGGCTGCATTCAAGGCGATCCAGGGGGGTAGGCAGGTTGCGGTGCTCGTGCCCACCACGCTTCTGGCCCAGCAGCACTTCTCCACGTTCTCCGAGCGGATGGCGGCGTACCCGATCCGGGTTGAGGTGCTGAGCCGCTTCCTCACGAACAAGCAGGCCAAAGTGGTCACCGACGGTCTCGAAGACGGCTCGGTCGACCTCGTGATCGGTACCCACCGACTGCTGAGTGACGGTGTGCAGTTCAAGAATCTTGGACTGCTCGTCGTTGATGAGGAGCAGCGTTTCGGCGTCTCCCACAAGGAGCAGATCAAAGAGATCCGGCACGATGTCGACGTTCTCACGCTCACCGCGACGCCGATCCCCCGCACGATGGAGATGAGCCTCACGGGCATCCGCGACATGTCGTTGCTCAACACCGCTCCCGCTGACCGTCAGCCGATCCTCACCTACGTCGGCGAATACGACGACCAACCGGTGGCCGAGGCGATACGTCGCGAGTTACTGCGGGAGGGCCAGGTGTTTTTCGTGCACAACCGGGTGCGCGACATCGAACACGTGGCAGCCAACCTTCGCGATCTCGTTCCGGAGGCCAGGATCGCGATCGCGCACGGTCAGATGGACGAAGGGACGCTCGAGCGAGTTGTCATCGACTTCTGGGAGGGTCGCTTCGACGTTCTCGTGTGTACCACCATCATCGAATCGGGCATCGACATGCCCACCGTCAACACCCTTGTCGTCGACCGAGCCGATCTTCTCGGGCTGGGGCAGTTGCATCAGCTGCGAGGCCGTGTCGGGAGAGCCGGTCAGCGGGCGTATGCGTACTTGTTGCACCCGCGCGATCGGGTGTTGAGCGAGGAGGCCTACGAGCGACTCAAGACGATCGGCGAGGCGACCGAGCTTGGCTCCGGGTTCCGCATCGCTATGCGTGACCTCGAGATCCGAGGCGCAGGCAACCTCCTCGGTACCGGTCAGTCGGGCCATATCGCAGCTGTCGGCTACGACCTCTACTGCCAGATGGTCACCGAGGCGGTCGGCGAGCTTCGCGGCGAGAAGCCCGTGGAAGCCGTCGAGATCGCCATCGAGGTTCCCGGCGATGCGCACCTTCCTGACGACTACGTGTTGAAGGAAACGAATCGGCTCGAGGCCTACCGTCGCCTTGCGTCGATCGAGACGCTCGACCAGCTCGACGACGTCCGAGCCGAGTGGCTCGACCGGTTCGGTCCGATCCCGCCGCAGGCAGAGGCGTTACTGCAGGTCGGCCGGTTGCGGGTGGAATGCGTACGAACCGGTGTCCGCGAGATCACCGTCACGAAGGGGCCAGGGTTCGGTGGGCCCGATCACATCGCTCGTCTGTCGCCGGTGCGCCTTCCCGACAGCCGTCAGGTGCGGATGGAACGGCTGTACTCGGGCAAGGGCTCGGGTAATGCCGCCGTCTACAAGGATGCAATCGGCGAATTGCAGTTGCCGATGCACAAGAAGCGGGGGGCTGTCGTCGATCAGCTGGTCGAGGTGATGGCCGACCTGATCCCCGACAGACCTGATCGGCCCGATAACCTTCACAGTTCGTGAGCACTGATTCGCCCTCCTCTCCCTCGAACGTCCGGCTCGGCCTGACGATCGTCGCCCTTGCCGGGGTGCTCGTTGCGATCGCCTTCGCATGGCTCAACGAACGTGGCGATGATGCAGCCGTGGCGAGCTTCCTCGACGAAGAGTTCACTGCAGGCGAGCTTCACGAGATCCTCGAGTCGCTGCCGCCCAACATTCCGGCTGGGATTGACCACGGCACGATGGGCAAGGCGTTGCCAGGCCAGGTGATCACCCAGTGGGTCCAGTACGCCGCGCTACGGGCTGAGCTCGCTGACCGGGGCTATGTCGCCGACGATCAGGATCGCGCCACAGCCCTCGCCGCAATGGCCAACGACCCCACGCTCGACCCGTCGTCGGGTTTCGGTCGGTTCCTGATCGGGCTTCAGGCCGAGATTGAGCTCGCCAACCGGTACGCAGCCGACGAGGTCGGCTCGGTCGCCTTCGAGCCGCCCGAGTATCTGTGTTCGACACACATCCTCTTCGAGTCCGAGGAGGACGCGCTCGGCTTCGCCGCTCACATTGATGAGGGCTACGACTTCGACGTGTTGATGATGGAGTACCGCGAGGCTGCCATCGGTTCCGGCGAAGACCTCGGTTGTGTGGCCAGCTCCACCTTCGTGCCGGAGTTCTCCGACGGGGCTCGTGCCACCGGCGTCGGTATTTCTGCGCCGGTCGAGTCGCCGTTCGGCTGGCACGTGATCCAGGTTCGCTCGATCGGTCCGCTCGCCGCTGACGTGCACCCCGAGATGGACCCGGTCTCGATCGATGCGTTGTTGCAGAGCGCAGCCGAAACGGTGAACGAGGCGGCATTCGGCGAGGTGCGACGAGCGCTCGAGTCCGGCGCACTTTCCCGGCTCGGTGTTGGCGACGACGTGTTCGTCGATCCGCGCTACGGACGTTGGGACGCAACGAGTCTCACCGTCCTGCCGATCGGCGGCTGACGTTTGTGGGGCGACTGACGATCGTCGGACTGGGTCCGGCTGGCCCCGAATTGATCACGCCCCAGACGCAGGCTGCGATTGCTGCAGCCGACCAGGTCTGGTTGCGCACCGCCCGCCACCCGGCCGCCGTCGGTATTGATGCCGGGTCGTTCGATGCGGTGTACGAGGCTGCTGACACGTTCGAGGATGTGTACGCCGAGATCGCGGCTCGGTTGATCGCTGACGTTGCGAGCAGAGACGAGTACTCCGTCGTCTATGCGGTACCTGGCTCGCCGCTGGTGCTCGAGCGCACAGTCGAGCTCCTGCGGGCTGAGGCCGAGGCCGGTCGCCTCGTCGTCGATGTTCTTCCGGCGGTCTCGTTCCTCGACACCGTTTGGGCGCGTCTCGGGCTCGATCCGGTGGAGGCAGGCGTGCGCCTCATCGATGGGCATGCCTTCGCCACTGCAGCTGCCGGTCAGACGGGCCCGCTCCTGGTTGCACACACGCATGCGAACCACGTGTTGAGCGACATCAAGCTCGCCATCGACGAGCCGCCGGCTCGGGCAGTGCTGTTGCAGCGGCTCGGCTTGCCCGACGAGGCGATCGTTGAGGTCGAGTGGTCCGATATCGACCGAGCAGTTGACGCCGACCATCTGACATCGCTCTTCATTCCGGAACTGACCGAGCCGGTCGCGCACGAATTCGCCCGGTTCGACGAACTCGTGCGTCTTCTTCGCGAACAGTGTCCGTGGGATCGTGAACAGACCCATGCGAGCTTGCGACGTCACCTCCTCGAGGAGACCCACGAGGTCCTGGAGGCACTCGACGCCCGGTCGGTCATCGACGACGATCTCGATGCCCCCGATCTCGACGAGCACCTCGTCGAAGAGCTTGGTGATCTGCTGTACCAGATCTTTTTCCATGCCCGTCTCGGGGCGGAGCGGGGCTCGTTCACGATTGCTGACGTTGCGCGGGGGATCCACGACAAGCTCGTCGTGCGCCATCCACATGTCTTTGGTGATGTCGAGGCGACCGATGCTGCATCTGTTTTGCCCATCTGGAATGCAGCGAAGGCGCAGGAGAAGAAACGTGAGTCGGCGATGGATGGCATCCCTGCTGCACTTCCTGGCTTGACCCTCGCAGCAAAGGTGCAGAAGCGGGCTCGCAGC
>Ga0222718_10002543_pt1 | contig 16318 bp, 18 predicted proteins | sample C33_27DmetaG_FD_165045 | JGI IMG/M metagenome (GOLD analysis project Ga0222718, IMG submission 165045) | Estuarine water microbial communities from San Francisco Bay, California, United States - C33_27D | ecosystem: Environmental > Aquatic > Marine > Unclassified | place: USA: California... | reverse complement strand
TAATCCCAAAAGATGTGTTAGTTTGAATTATCGCAGCCCAGCATTACCCATGGCAATACTCTCTTTAGAAAAATTTTCATAAATAAAAAAATGAATAAAAAAATTGATCATGTCATTAATTTTCATTTATCTCCACTTTTTGAGCCAGTAGATTCAGTAAAGATCAGGCTGCAAAATGTAGATTTTAATTCAAATACTATTTTGCCGGAGAAATACCAATGAAACGCTATCTGGTGCTAAAGAGCCCATCAGAGTGTAAAAAAACGTATGCCAAGATCTTAAGCAAATTAAAAATTGATGATGTCTTTTATGCATCTGATTTGGCAGACAGAAATTCTGACTTGTCAAAGTACAACCAAGCTCGTCGTGCAATACATCATGCCTTGCAATGTGGGGTAATACAAGACACTACACCTACAGAGTTTGTTGATTTTTGTAACCAAGAAACTGTTGCTTATTTTGCACGACAACTAAAACAGACACAAAGTAAAAACACAGACAATCCTATGGAAGGAACCAGAGGAACATATCTTAGATTACTGTTCAAGTTTGATCAGTGGTTAAAGGGTAGGGAATTTACTTTCAAACAAATCAACCAAGTTGATCTTGATACCTTTAAGGTTGTACAGAAATCTGTAACCTTGGATGGTATAGAACATTTTCTTCAAGTGTTTGCAAGTTCCAAAGATTCAGAAGTTCATTTTGTAAAGATGATCAAATCATATCTGATGGATGACATTCATCAAGGGAAAAAATATCGTACAATGGAATCAGTAAGATATAGTATCTTGGGGTATTTTGAAAAAAATGATTATCCAATAAAGTTCAAGTTTGATGCATCCACAGAACATGAAAAGTCTGAAAGTCAATCAATGCTAAATCTCAAAGATGTTTTTGCTCTAGTTACCAAGGGCAATCCAAGTATAATGGAGAGAGCTATTGTTTTGTGTAAATTCCATAGGGGTCTAGACAATAGTACTTTTGCAGATGGATTCAACTTTGAAAGCTGGAAGCAAATCTGTAAACACTTTGGAACAGACCAATATCAAAAATGGGATATGTCACTTTGTCCAGTTCCAATTACTCTAACTAGGGTAAAGAATCAGTATTCTCATACTGGATTTTTAGACGTTGATGCAATAGAGTCACTACAAGCATGGTTGAAAAAAAGATATGAAATTACTGGCAAGGTAATGGATGACAAACAGCCACTATTCTTTACTAAAACAAAGACTCCAATTAATGGAAGATTTGTCTATGCTTTAGTTTCTAGATTGGCAAAGAAATCAGGCATTCAAGAAAAAGTTGGAGGTTATTCCAAATCAGTCCGATATGAGAAAAACTCCCATGAGCTTAGAGACTTGTTAAAGAGTATGGTAATTGATGCATCAGGTAGATTAGACATTGCAGACCACATAATTGGACACAAACCAAAGGATTCCTATGAAAAACAAAACGAGTTATTCCCTGAGACATTAAGGGACTGTTTTTCAAAGTGTCGTCAGAAACTCAACATATTTTCAAATGTTGAAAACTATGTCCAACACGGAGAATCCAAACAAGTGCAACAACTACAGCAAGAGATAGAACAAATGAAGACATCGCATAAAGAAGAGATCAAAGACATTAGAGAAATGATCTTGCAAAACGGGATGAAAAAGCAATTGGAACTTGACTCTGATATGGAGCAAATCGTGCCCAAAGTCATCCAAAAAGCAGACGTGAATCTTCACATACAATACATTCAGAATTTTATTGCAAACAACAAAATCAACGATGACATCTTATCCAGAGGAGATGATACCATGAAAGAGCATGCATTACAAAACAGAGAAAGATACAACAAAGCAATTCAAACACTAACTGAGGATATGATCAAATTGTCAGCTGCATGAGTATGTAGCTGCTATCCTCAAAAGAAGAAACTGTATTTCAAAAGAAGAAACTGTGTTTTGTAAAAGAAGAAGAAGATGAAAGAAGAAGGAAGAAGAAGAACACATGTGTAACACATGGATAGTACATGCATGTACAGTACTATTTTTCGCTATGGAAATAATACACTATAAACTGTTCCCACAAACTTTGTCAATACATGTATCCGTTAAATTGACCCAAAGGGTTTGTAGCCATAATTGAATAATGAATTACATGACAGCCACCTATAACAAAAGACCATACAGGAATATCAGAAATGTCAAAGTCTATCTAGATTCAAAAGACTTTGCACACAATCTGATAACATATCCTGATGGCAAACCAGCAACGATGGACATCGATGCAGTTCACATGAACAAGTTTCGTGACATCATAATGCTGGAACAAAAAGAAGACCTAGGAGGATTCATTCACATCTCACATTTTCAAAGAGATGTTTATGAAAGACTTGCACAAGCAGATTTTGTTAGAGTCTATCTTGTAGGAACACATGATTACACAAGTCTAGATGATATGGATGATGTGTTTTATTGTGAGATAAATGATCTAGGGAATCCAGTTGATTTCGAAAAAGGTATGAGTGGCATACAAATCAAAATGGAGAACAATATGATATGTGTGCCAAAATACCAATTCAGCAAACACATTCAAGCTGATAGAGTCTTCACAGGTCTGGATTTCAAGAACTGAAATTCAGATTCCTTATCTTTTTTATTCAAAATAGTCTAAACTAGGCACGAATCTCACAATAACCAGCCTATCTTTAAGCAAAATTGGGTAGGAATATCATGTTTGTTCCGTGCACTTTGTGCAAGAAGATTATGCCATTTAATGAAAGAAGAATAAGGAATCAAAAGGACTATCATAGAAGATGTGTCTGGCATGTTGCTCACTTGATTACCTTGGAGCATTTCTTTTGATATGTAAGAAATGTCAAGTTCAATGCGATAAGATTCCAGAGACTGATGATTATCTTTGGTGGGTCTGTCCTAGCTGCAACTTCTATTATCCTGTTAAATCCTAAAACCCAACGTACCAAGAATAAAGTACAAAAATACAGAGCTCACACCAAAGAAGAAGACACAAAGAAGAAGGGTCAAATTCATTACACTAGTACATAGAACATTAAACAAAATCTTTGTGATTAATCCAGACTGTATGACAATGTAGCTAGAACATGAAATTAAATTATTTCAAATTTGTATAATCTCCCAAATTTACATAGTTCCAGTTGACAACAATTCTTATCTTTCAGTATATCCTATAGTATACCAAGAAAACAGTGCTATTGCGACATAACATAAGAGACCATGCCCCTGCTGTATATGCAGCAGGGTTTTCACACCTATTTTGTGCCTAATTTGGGGATTTTTAACCTAAACTAGCACCACAATCGTTACAAAATTTAGAATTTTTTGGATTGACCTTACCACATTCTTTACACCCCTCGTCAAATTTTGCTCCGCATTTGTTACAGAATTTAGAGTCTGATTCATTTTCTTTATTGCATTTTGGACATTTTTTATTATCTAACAAGTTGTTTGCTTCAAAATCATCTAACTGTTTTTTAAAGTCTAAAAGCATTGCATTTTCTGGAAATAGTTCTAAACCACGATGTAATTCATCAATTGCATCATTTGTTTTATCCAATTTAATTAAACCCATCATTAAATATTCAAAAGCAGGTTCGTGATCTTTTAGTAAAAGCATATTGCGAGAATCCACTACCATTTGTTTCCAATTTCCTGTATCAACACAATGTGCTAATTTTATTTTAAAAATCCCTTCATCATCAGGATGGGATTTTAATGCATCATCACACATCTTTACAGCTTCTTGTTCATTTCCTTGCTGGTACAATTCTGAAATTTTTAAAAGTATTCTATTGTCTACATATGTATTTTCCATGAGTGGTTTTGTTTCATCAACTTTATCTCTAATTGTAACTTGTTTTTGTACTGATTTTACTAATTTTACAATTCCATGAGGATCAGACACTCCTCCAAAACGAATTATTGTTTCACCATCTTTCATGACATGCACATCACCAACAGTTTGACTACGACTAGAGCCAATGCTACTATGAGTTCCAATTCGCATACCCATTCTTCCAGTTGAATGAAAACTTCCCATTCTATGAGAACTAGATTGTCTATGTGAATCCATGACTATTACATCATCAGCAAAATGAATCAACATGTATCCCGTATCTTCAGGATACTCAAAATGCCAAATTCCTGCTCGAAAATTAGTAATTGCCATTACAAATTCAACTTTTTTGTTAAAGACACCCTGTTCTTTGACACAACTCCAAAGTATTTCTTCACCATCAGCTAAAACAGGGAAATTCATCCAAACTTTTGTTGTTTTGAAATTATTTTCATCACCATATTCAAATTCTTGAATTACTTCTTCAGATGGTAGACTGTAAAATTCAGGAAGTGTATTTGATGCAACCATTAATCTAGACATATCTGGTCTGGATGTATTTGTAGAAATATCACGTTTACCAATTGGAGATAATGTTTTTGTTGTGTCTTCAGATGATGCAGAATTTAAATTAGATGAGTTTGATTCTTCTTTAGATTTTAACTCAATGCCTTTTGGAAGTACGGGTTCATCGGTAGTATCTATTTTTTTTGGAATGGCTGAATGTTTTTCTTTATTGGTGTCAATTAATTTCCCTAATTTGTGCTGTTCTTGTAATGTAAGAAACGAGTCTCCTTGATAACATCTTCCACACATATAATCATCATCAGTCATATTATCAAAAGGAATTTTGTCTATTTCCAATAATTTTTTCTTTGTAAATCCTCTACCATTCATAAAACCTAATTTTCGTTTGCACATGAAACAATTTTTACCCATTTTATTTTCTAATAATATCAAATATTTATGAAATTTGTGATTTTTATGCCTAATTTAGCGTTAAATGGCTCATTATTCGCCTAGAAATTTCGCTAAGGGTTCATGTAAACCCTTAGAGAATTCAAATTCACTCAGGAATGCCAAATAATCGGTTTGAAAATTTTTTGAAATTTTTAAGTTAAATTTACTATTATTATTCTTAATTTTTTTACGTTAGTATAATTAATTTTAATTACGTGGCTAAAGACATGCCTCTCTCTCTTGTATAATGTAGAATTTGTATACACAAAAAAGGTAATGTTGTGATTTAATTTTAAATGATAATCAGTTCCATTGATTGTATGTCAAAGAAAGAAGAAGACATGAAGAAACTAATGGAAGGTGGTTGGTTAGTTGATGCACGTAACAGTGACGAAGACATAGATGTAATGGTACAATATGATCTTGATGAAGATGCAGAACCATAAAACAAACTAGCTGAAAATTTTTAAAAAATAATTTTCAATTTATTTTTTCACGAACCCAGTAACATTGATTATAAAACTCCATTGCGATTTAATTTTAAATTCATTAATGATGTATGGTACAATATGTCAGAAAGACTAACAGCAATCTACATCAAAAAAGAAACAAGACAAAAAATAATTTCTATGAAAAAAGAAAAAACGTATGAACAGTTTCTAATTGAAAAATTAAATTTGCAGGAGGTTACATTAAATTGAAAATAGTTGGTAGGGGTTACCCCCTACTTTTTGGGACTACTTCACCTGCCTTTGACTTAGGAGAAGGATACCTTGAATAAAACAAATGTCTCTAAAGAAACCTATGTTTGCACCATATGCAAAAAATCAAAATTGCATCGTTCTATCTATTCGCTCCAATATCATCTAACAACCAAACATACACTGGATCCGGCTGCAGAGCCCATACAAAAAAAATTACGACAATTAAGGAGGAAACAGAAAATTGGCTCGTTGTAGAGATTGTGGGGATTTAATCGAATTTGACAAGAGATACCGAACTAGCTTAGGAAAGTACATTCCAGTCGATTATCATACTGGCATGGCTCATAGGTGCAAAAACCATGAAATTCCCTGCCTGACGTGTGGGCAGACAATTACCTTCAATTCAAACTTTACCTCTGATTCAGGGAAAATGATCCCCCTTGAACCAGAGAACGGAGATTATCACAGGTGCTTGCAAAATGACTGATAAATCCAAACTAGTCAAAATATTGAGAGATAATGATTTCAACTGTTTCCCTGTACCTTTTGGCAGTAAAGCAGCAGATTCTAGATATGATGCAGCTAGGACAAAACCAAATCAAATTATCAATGAAGATGAAAATTATGGATATATCCCAACAAAGAAAAATTGTATTGTAGATTTTGATCATCCGAAATATAATGATGAATTAGAAAAAACTGCAAAAGAGTACATGGTCATTCAAACAGCCCATGATGGTAGACATCTACCAATAATCAACATTGGAACTGATGCATCAAAAATTGAATTATTTGATTATAATGAACAAGATAAGAAAATAATTGAAATTCAAGGAAATGATCATTATTGTATTGGAGCAGGGTCTAAGCTAAAAGAAGAAGATAAGATATTGGAATACGTCAACATTGGAACTGATAAAATATTTGATGCAAAAGGACAAGACTATGAATCTGTTGTTGAAACGATTTGTCGACGATTTGGAGTACAAGGAAAAAAGAAAACAAAGAATCAGAATTATGAGATGCGACAAAGATTCAAGGATGGAAAGTTACCAAGTAAAGGAACATCAAATGACTATTTCTTTAATGCAGCATTAGAATGTAATACTGAAGGATTGACAAAACATGAAGCTATTGAAAAGATTAGATATGTTTATGAAAACTGGGAAAAATCCCCTACCTTTTCAGGACGTACTTGGTCAAACATTGAAACAAAAATTGATGATGTCTATGATAATGGTAAAACCATTACAACTGGGAGAAAAGAAGGTGCACAATCAGGTATTGATAGAACTGAAGTAGCACAAGAAATTGTTGAATCAAGACAACTGTATTCTGATGTAGATACTGAAACTATCTATGAGAACAAAAAAGGGTTCTTAGAGCCAATCAATGGAACACTGAGAAAGGAATTGCAGCAAAGGTATCCAGTTATGGAAAGAACTGATTTGAATGAAATACAGTCAAAAATTGTAGGATTAGTGCCTGATATTCCTGAAAGAAACAAGGATCTCATAGTCTTTAGAAATGGAATCATATCTAACAAGACTAAGGGATTTGTTGAAACTGAAGATATTGCATATCTTGGTTTCAAAGATTATGATTACATTGAGAATCCAAACCCTAAGAAATTCCTAGAAATTGTATTTGGCAATGTACCAAAGAATGAACATACCAGACTCAAAGCAGGTCTTGCATCTATTCTAAAACCATACCTTGATCCTAAGATGTCAGTAATTCATGGAGCCAGTGGTGTTGGTAAATCAACAGGACTTTCAATCATTGTAAAACTATTGGGTCAATATGCCATGGTATCAGAACTAAATCAGTTACTTAATGATAGAGCAACAAAAGGAAATCTAAAAGGAAAACTATTGTTAATTATTCAAGAACTTCCAAACACTTGGAAGAATCTAAATCAATTGAAAATCATGTTGGGAGAACAAAGATTTGGAGGAAGGAAGAATTATGCAGATCATGATGAATGGGATAATACTATCAAGGCATTTTCAAGTGCAAACTATCTACCATCAATACCAGAAGAAGAACAAAATTCAATGCACTCTAGAAGATTATCCTTAATTCATAATACTAGAAAAGATGCATATCCAGAAGACCCAACACTTGAAGAAAGAATCATTGAAAGAGAAGGTTCCCAAATCTTATCTTACTTGGTTAATCTAATGAAAGAAGAATATCAGTATGAAAGCAAAGAGACCAATCAAGAAGAATGGGAAAAGATTTCAAATCCAGAAGATGAAATAATCAGACAAAACTTTACTTACCATCTTGAGTCACCAGATATGCCAATCTTTCATTTAATCAAATCTTTCAAAGATGAATTTAAAATCAAAATAGCAAAAGCAAGATTGGAAGAAGCATTTCAAAAAGAAGGATACAATGTTTATGCCAGTCAAGTGAAGAATATTAGCAGAATCATGCCTAAAACAGGCAGTAAATCAAAGCAGCAGCATACACTTTGAAGATTTTAGTTTCTAACTATTGTAAAGGTCAGAACGTCAGAAGGTCAGATTACCATATAACAAAATCTGACTATCTGACTTTTCTTACATTAACTGAATTACAAAAGTAGAAAGATTCACGCCTAGCCCGATGAATTTTTTAATGATTTTTCCTTGTATATCATTATGATTGATGATGATTATGAAGATGAGAATTATGAAGATGAGAATTATGAAGAGTATGAAAAAGGATATGAAAAAGGACTTGAAGATGCCAAATATCAGGCAGATACACCAGATAGAGTACGTCGAGAAGAAATAGACAACCTACGATTTGATGAAAATGTAGCTCCTCATCCAAGAGAAAGATCAAATAATTCTGATCATAGAATAGAAATGAGTGCAAGTGACAAAAGTTTTCTAACCAACAAAAATTTTGGTGGAGGAATATGTCCTGTTTGTAGTGAATATCTTGATGATGGTAGATGTCCAAATATTAGAAATCATCGCAAATACCAATCAATGAGATGACCTAGGTTTTATTAGATTCACAGTTGTTTATTTTAGCATGGCAAAAAAGAAACGAGCATCATCTAAAAAAAGAAGCGATGTAATCTATGTTGAAAGAATAACCAGAGGTAAGAATCCATTTCAAGAACCAGACAGACCAACTGCATGGACTGCTGAAATTAATGAAAGAATTGTAGATTACTAGGTGATTCAAATATCAAAGGGTCGTTCCATCTCACTAAGTCAAAGACGTAGTATCAAATTTCAAAATGAAACATTCGATACTTGTTGGAGCTGCAATAGAAATCTTAGTTATCAAATAATTACAAACAACTCAGGGAGATTGAGATGTTTGTCTTGTTCAATTATCTATAATGTATTTTCTGAATATGAAAAGTTAGGAGAACTGATCACATTATTACAATCAAGTAAATCTTGGAGGATCAAAAAAAGAGCCATTGAAGCTGATGAAGTTATTACAAATGAAAAGGGGGAAATCATTGCAGTACGATGAACTAGAAGAAGCACTTGATGATGTTGAGGAAGAACAACATAATCTTGAAAGGATGATGAGAAGAAAGGATCCAAAGATTACCAAAGAAGGTATAAGATTAAAATCAGACAAGTACCGAGCCTTAGAACAACACAGACGAGACATAATTGATGCTCTCAGGCGTGAATCTAGTCTAAGAAGAGACATTCAACCCATCAAATCAACCTCAACCCCTAGGTACAGAGGAAAACCAAGACCTCAAGATTATGATTTTTGGACAATTCGATAAACAGTCAATGATTTGAAAAAGAGTGTAGAGACATCATTTCAAATCTTTTGACAAATACGGGATAATCTTATCAACCTAAACCAATTTGATAAATTATGATTGAAGATTATCCAAATGATTTAGAAAAAATGGAAGAATTATTAGAAAAAGAAACAGAGTCAATAGATGAAACTATGCATATGGTTTTCTGGAATACAAGAAAATTAGTTCAAACTGAATTTAATGATGAACATCTCAAAAAAGAAATTGAGGAATTATGCGGGGTATATGATATACAAAGGTTAGATAAGATAATTTTACAAAATCTAATAGAATTTATCAAATCAGAAAAACCAACTGATGCATATTTTAAGATCTTCGCAGAAAGAGAAACTAAAAGAATGTATGATAATTTACTTGAAGCTCACATAAGAGAATCTAGAGAAATAGAAGAAAAACGTGTAAAAGAAAGAGAAACAAAATTTGAATCTATGAATGATTACAGTAGTTTTGAAAATTAAGAATTATATTTTTTGTTCTAAAACATGTTCAACATCTATGCCATATCCTAGGGACTTTGCCTTATCAAAACACATTGCAGCTACCTTGTAGTTTTCAAGTATTTCATGTAGGTCCCCAATGGTGTACCAAAGATATGCATCAGCAGGGTCTTTTTTCAATATTTTCTCATAGACCTTCAATGCAGCTGACCATTCCCCTATCTGGCACAACTTGTATGCTTGCCTGAATGAATCAAAATCAGTCATTGTTTCTCTTCCCCACAATGAACACACATTTTCTTTGATAGTATCTCAAAATAGGCATAACTGTGAATAAATCCGTCTTTACAAGTCATAGAGCATTAGATGTTTCAAATGGTGTAATCAGGATGTTGATCAATTTTGTTGGCGATCAGTGTTGAGAATCAGAACTAATTTGATAAATAATAGATATTCTAAGAAAATAAAATGAAATCGATCATCATGATTGCAATAGTGGCAGTTGCCATGATTGGAGTTATGGTTCCAAGTAGTTTTGCTGAAGAAACATCAACTTTCTATGAAGATAGATTTGGATTTTCAATAACCTATCCTGAAGAATGGAATTCTCAAGAAACAAAAATTCGTTCAGAAATTGGAGCATTAGGTTTTTTGCAATTAACTGATAATACTGGAGGAATATTGACCATATATTACGATGATAGCCCACATGCAAAAGCGTTAATTGAAAACGATCTTGAAGAATTTGCAATAATAATTATGGAAGAAGCAAAACAAATGTGTGAAATTGAATTCAAAGAAGATTTTCTATCACAATCAGAAACATGTGAATTAAATTTGATTTCTACAAAACTTGTAACAATTGATGGCTATGATGGATTAAATTTGAAATATTCGATTTCCGTTGAAAACATCAATAGTCCTTCAAAAAATAAGTACATTCTAGTATCTCTTTATCTTCTATCTACATCAGACAGGGATACTTGGACTTTTGAATATGTTCCTAAAATGAGTGCAAGTGGTATTGATTTTATTCAAGATAATTCATTACAAATAGATGATGTTGTACAAACAATTACTTTTGAACAATTCAGACAAGATAATGACGGCAGGTATCATTCAGATTATGGATTTTCATTTGTTACTCCAAAAGGATGGCCAGTTATAGAGGGCAAAGAGGTAGTTAATTCAATAACTAATCCAGGATATTCATTCCAACCTGTAATTGGCTATTATCTCCCTACAACTAATTCACTTCATCTATCTCCAACTATTTCAGTTATAGTGATGGATGCAGGTGATCAATATGCTAAACATCTAGGAATTGAAGATCCAGAGTTAAAAAACAAAACTCTAAAAGAATTATTTGAATCAGAAAACTTCTCTGAACAAAGCATAATTGATGCTTTTCTTGTAGGTGCAGAAAAAATGGGATTTACTGGAGAAATACTTTCTTCAAATGTAGAAAATTATGGTAATGAAATCCATGTAACTTTAGAAGTGGATACAAAAATGGAATTAGGTTTTGAAAATCCCATCGCAGTAAAACAAAAGTACCATTATCGATTGTATGATGATGCATCAGGGGTATATTTTGGATACATGGCAGAATTAATTGATTATAGAAAATATATGAAAACATTTGATGAATTAATTGATTCAGTGGATTTTGATAAACATGAGGAGAATTATGAATCACCTATTCTACCTCTTGAATTATCTTCAGAAGAACCTGACATAGTAAAACCAGTATCCAATTCTGCTTTTGATGATTCAGTATGTGGAAGTGGAACTATAATGAAAAATGGAAAATGTGTAGTTGAAGAATCTGAAGGTGGTGGTTGTCTAATTGCAACAGCCACATATGGTTCTGAAATGGCTGCTGAAGTTCAACAACTCCGAGAATTACGTGACAACCAATTGTTACAAACTGAATCTGGAACACAATTCATGACAATGTTCAACGATGTCTATTACTCATTCTCACCAATTATTGCTGATTATGAACGTGAAAATCCACTATTCAAAGAAGCAGTAAAGCTTGCAATCACTCCAATGATCAGTTCATTGTCTTTAATGGAGAATGCAGAATCAGAATCAGAAGTTTTAGGTATTGGAATTTCAGTAATTATGTTGAATTTAGGAATGTATCTTGGAGTTCCAGCTATAGTTGTAATTGGAGTTAGGAAAATAAGATGAAACCTGTAGTAATTATTGTAATAGTAGCAGTTGTCATGATTGGAATGATGATTCCAAGTGCATATGCAGATGATTTTGTAATTGAAACTAAATGTGAAGGGCAAAATCTCATAATTTCTTTAGTTGATCAAGATGGAGAAATTGTTCAAAATGCAGTTGTACTTACAGCTGATGGATTACGAGGAAAAAGCAACACCTTTGATAAATTTTCATCTGATGAAAATGGAAAGGTTTCAATCAATTATTCAGAAAATACAGGATTTGTACATTTTTCAAAAGGAGGATTTAACAATCAAAAAATTGAAGTCAAAAAATGTGACATTCATGAAATACCATCATGGATAAAGATGAATGCACAATGGTGGATTGATGATAAAATAGATGAAAATTCATTTCTTGAAGGAATGAGATATTTGATTAAAGAGGACATCATCAAAATCCCAGAAAATATTGACGGAGATAGAAATAGTGTAACATATGAAACTGGACAGAAAATTCCAATGTGGGTAAAAACTACTGTTGAATGGTGGGCAGGAGATGTTACGAATGATGAAACTTTTTTGCAAGGAATGCAATTTTTAGTTACTAACAAAATTATTGATTTAAGCGAAGATAGAATTATTGAACAGCCCATAGTAAAAATTTCAATTCAAGATGCATTACCTTCAAGAAACATGTTTGTTGAAACAGTATTTGGTGTCATTCCAGAATTTGGAACAAATCCTGGTGGATATTCGTATAATGTAGCCTCAGGAGATGATGTGGACTGTGGTTCAGAAGGTTTCAGAGCACGGTATTTCACAATTAATGATTCAGAAAATGTAAAATATCAAACTCATGTGTGTCAATTTTCGCATGCAGAATTAGTAAAAAAACAACTAACTGAAGATATGAAAAAAACATCACAAGGTTCGGGAGCTTGGTCTAATTCATCAGAAGTTATTACCATAGACACTAAAGAAACAGGATATTGTTACTATGCAGAATCTAAAAGAATTTTAGGAATTTATTGTGGAATTGACGAATACCTTTTGTCTTCAACAGTTGAAGGAGATGTCTTAGATAAAGAAAATGTAATTTCAATACAACAAAAAACTATTGAAAACTTTCAGAAATTAAGACAAAGTGATGTAGATGTATCTTTACTAGAATTAATTGAATCAGGAACTACGTTTGTTGATAGTTCAAGCACGTACAGTTCTGGAATAATTTCTCAATCTTCAAAAGCTCAATCTTTTGAAACTAGTGAATGTACTGGAGAGTTTCCGTATAGATGGAGTGATGGCAATTGTTGGAATTTACCACAAGATTATGAAATGCAATTCGAACTAACATGTCCTGACGGTTACCCATATGTGTGGGGCGATGGTAATTGTTACAACGTTCCAGAATGTAACTCAAGTTATCCTTACAGAGGATCAGATGGACAGTGTTACAACGTTCCAGAATGTACTACAGAATTCCCATACCTATGGGATGACAATCAATGTTACAATGTACCACAATGTACTGATGACTATCCTTACAGAGGATCAGATGGACAGTGTTACAACGTTCCAGAATGTTCAGGATATATTTGGACTGATGGAGGGTGTTATGATGTTCAAGAGTGTCTGTACCCATACAGTTATCGTTGGGATGATGGCCAGTGCTATAATCAACCACCAGTATTAGCTTGTCAAGATAGTCAAAATTATGATACGGGATACGGATATTGTTGCCGTAATGACCAATACACATCTGGAAACGGATGGTGTAAATCTATACAGGCATGTCCTGCAGGATATTATGAAGCAGGAAGTTCTGGAATTTGTTGTCCTGATGGAACAGTTGAAAGTAATGGTGCATGTTATTCTCAATAGATTCTAAAAAACTCACTTCGCCCTAGAGTTCGTAACAAACAAAGAATATCTCTTTTTTAAAATTGGAAATAATTCTTGAAAAATAGTGTCTATGGTATGTCTATTTGTAGTAGGGTTTGCTTCGATGTTTTGCTGGCATGTAGATATTTTCAGTTTTATCAATAAAATGTTCTACAGTTTTCCATGTTTCAAGAACAAAGCCACAATCAGCACAGATGTAGGAAAATAAGGTAAAACTATCGTGTTGTGCATAATTGGTACTATGATGACGATAATACGCAGTACCAGAACATTTTGTGCAAGCTTTAGTTGATGGGTGTGTATTCATTACATGATAATCCCATAGTTCATGATTATCTTTAATCTTAAATCCACATGCTGGACATGTTTCAACTGCCATGATTATCTACTAGATACCATAGTAAAAAAAGTGACTTTACGCTAGTTTGTAGACAATCTTATCAAGAACTATTTTCTTAACAAAACATGAAATTATTTTTTGGAATAATTTTTATTTTATTTCTAATGTCTTCTAGTTCTCTAAGTTTAGTTGATGCAGGACACGAAAGTGAAGTTGAACGTGAAAGATATTGTACTCTCATGCATAGTGACTTAACATCTTCTGGACGGGTATATGATCAAGAAAGATATGATGATTGTATTGAAGCACGTATAGCTCATGATTCTTGGATGGATACCAGAGGATTGATTGCAGGAATTGTAATTTTAGTAATAATTGTGGGAGTTGTAATTGCAATCATTAAAGCAAAACCATTGAGAAAATATTCTGAAGATACAGATTACTCATACACATCTACAGTAAGAAAAGGATGGACACCTGATGAAAAAGAACAAGTTCGAATAAGACAAGATGGTAAATGTGCACATTGTGGTAAACCCCCACCAAGATGGGAATATCATCATGTTAATGGAGATAGAAGCGATAACAGTATGAGTAATTGTGAAGGATTATGTCCTAATTGCCATTCAATTGAAACTAATGAAGGATGAAAAAATTGGTTCAAACTGATGAAGAACGTAAGGCTAAACAAAAAGCTCGTGATCAATCCCCCGAACGTATGGCAAAAGATAGGGCTCGTAAATCAACTCCAGAATACAAAGCTAAAAAAAAATTGAAAGAATCAACTCCAGAATTTAAAGCAAAAGAAAAGGAACGTAGAGATAGACCTGAAAATAAAGCTAAAAGAAAACTAAAACAATCAACTCCAGAATCCAAATTAAAATCACAATTACGAAATAAAAAATATCGTATGAGTGCTAAAGGAAAGAAAAAGGTACAAGAATATGAAAAGAAGCGTATTGGAACTCCAAAGAGAAAAGAGTATCAAAGAGATAGAAATGCAAAATTAAAATTTGAAGTACATTCACATTATTCTAAATTACATTCAAACAGCAACATACCATGTTGTAGATGTTGTGGTGAGAGTTTTTCTTTAGATTTCTTATCCATTGATCATATTACTGGTAGAGATAACCTACCTAAAGAAGAAAAAGAATTAGATTCAAACAAACTAATTGCATTTTTAATAAAAAAGAATTTCCCAGAAGGGTACCAAGTTTTATGTCATAACTGTAATCTTGCCAAAGGATTCAAGAAAAATAAGAATCAATGTCCACATGAAACAGCACGTAAAGAAGAGACCTTTGCCATGATGGAAGAACAAAGCAGTTTTGAGGCTGGATTTTAATTTTTAGACATATTTTGAAGATCAGTGTTGTGATTTTTTATCCAACTCTAAATTTCCCTTAAACCAATCTTGATTATCTAGTATTTCTCTAGTAATTCCTTGAATGTCGATACCATCGTTAATGGTTTTGATGTTATCTCCTATCTTTGAAATTGCATAACCCAATTCATTTATCTCCTCAAACTTTGAAAGTTCTTTCTGCATTGTTTCTAATACAGTTTTGACAATCGTTAGTTTAATCAAATGTGGTACTTTGTCGTCTAGTTCCTCAAAGTTTTCCATTATTCCTTATGGTTTATTGATGATATAAGATCGTGGTTCAAATCCCTGTCAGAGCATTGAACTAGAATGACAGGATTCAGTTATCGTACTCATGTTTTTTGCTGTAATTGTGTGGAGCATTTTTCAAAAAAAGAATATCCAGATATTATTTGGTGTCCAAACAATTGTAAAACCAGAGTAAGATACAATCCAAAATCAACATTAGCGTTAAGAAAAAAGTATAGATTTGTCAGGTATGATGATAGAACTTAGTGCATCAAAGGAACTTGTAAGTCAAATTAATTTTGTAAAATATCATAATACAAACTAAAACTATACCATAACATGTCAACTAGAATAACAAAAACAACCAATCTAGTGACTCTAAAAGTGGTTAAGAATTTTCATTAATACAAAAAGTATGCCCAGATTACATGAATTCCGGTTCGGTTCAAATCCCCCTTCTTTTCATTTCCTTTGTAATCTTGGCTTGATTTATCTCAAAAATTTTTGTTAAAATTAAAAA
>Ga0222718_10002541_pt1 | contig 16324 bp, 19 predicted proteins | sample C33_27DmetaG_FD_165045 | JGI IMG/M metagenome (GOLD analysis project Ga0222718, IMG submission 165045) | Estuarine water microbial communities from San Francisco Bay, California, United States - C33_27D | ecosystem: Environmental > Aquatic > Marine > Unclassified | place: USA: California... | reverse complement strand
ACCTATGAGGTGTTATGCAAACAAAAGACAACTCCTAAATAGGAGGGACTGCTGTAATTGTAAAATTTACTGTAAAAAGCCGCCAAATGGTGGTACCCCGGCGCTCCAAGAGATTATGATACTTAAGTACAATGATTCTATATTTTATAATAAAAATGGAGCAAGCACTCTACGAACTGGAAAATCGGGTCCTTCCGCATTTAGAAGACGTTAATCTAGAGAACCCAGAGGCACAACACTGCCTCGAAGAAGTTAGGACTCTTCTTGGTCGGGCGCGGGAACTCCTTCATGGAACTCTAACGAACCCAGAGGCTCAGTATCAAGAATCTCTACAGTTCTACCAGAGTCTAGCACGGGTCCTCCCCCTAATGGTTCTGCTTCAATCTTCCGAATCTCCACCTCCCGATTCCGATATGGAGGATAATTTACCAGGTACGCCGTCTTCAGACCAGTCAGATGAAGATAGTTTCTTGCCTGGCACTCCGCCGCTTCATTCAGAGACTTGATGATTTTGAATTCTAGAATAGTAGTATTGTCAATGATCATATCTATCCTCAAATTTCCAATCACATGCTCCTTAAACTTGATTAGTACTACTCTTTCCGACTCGTAAGGTATCCCCCTCTCCCGTAATAGAACTTCCATCGCATTATGGTATACTCTCTCACTGTACCCCGGTCCCAGGTCAGAATATATCTCTCGAGCCAGGTCTTCAATCATCTGGCATATACTTTAATATAATCTATAAGTATGAGTTTCCGCCTCATCAAACTTCCAACCCGACTCGTGAAAGACCTAAGGAAGATTAGTAAGATATCAACGAAACAAAAATGGGAGTATGGTGGGAGATTACTTTTTGATGATACCTATACCTATACAGGTTTCACCCGGGTAACATCAAAAGAAAGAGCTCGTATAGATAGTAGTGTCCTAGAGTCCGAATGGAATTCGACGTTCACCTATCACACCCACCCGGGTATCTTTTCGCGCCCAAATGGAGGATGTGAAAAATGGAACATCTTCACTACCCTTCCAAGTAATTCTGATTTTGAAGCCTACATCAAAGGGTACCCAGAAATGAAAATCAATTTCATTTGTGATGCACATGGATACTACATCATAGATGTCCTAAAAGCTGTAGAGATGAACACATGTGCCTTACCAATAAGTATCACTTCTGAGATGAAGACTGTACGATACGAGGACTTTCTATACGAACGCGGATTTGGAGAAGATAGGTGTGAATATTTTTTGACAACACTGCCTCACTGGAAAATGTTCATCAATCAGGAGTTGTATCCCCGCATGATGAACTTATATGGAATCTCCATCCACTACTATGGCTATGAGGATGAACCACCAATGGTTATCATCGACGCATGAGTGAGTCCTCCAACTCATCCACCTCGTACCAAGCGAGGTGGCACTCCAGAGAGTTGACATCCAACTCACAAATTTCCTGTGCTTCTTCTATGGCTTCCTTGAACCGTAGACGAAGTCTCGGATTATCCGGTGGTGCGTCATCCGGACGAATAAGTCGTGGTCGGTAGTACAGCCCATTTAGGGTTCTAACCTGAATCTTCCTCAACTTCATTTTGTGGAGAATCTGATTTTCAGAAAAGGTGGCGAGGCATTTCATAGTTATATGTAAGTATTTATCTTTTAAATACCTAAGTGGTGTAAGTTTTCTTAAAAAAATAAGATTTTCTAAGGATGTCACAGTACACGGATGAACGCATTCAGCGTGACGCAGATGTTTTTAAGAAACAGCTTTTAAGTATGGAGGAGGACAATCCAAAATTAAAAATTTTCGACAACCAAATGCGGGCGGCTCAGAATGTATACAAGACTCTAAAAGATTCCTACTTTAGAATTTTGTATGTCATGGTGATCGCTTTTACCCAGTCGGGCAAGACGGGTATCATGGTTGAACTCATATATCTTGCTATGAAGAAGTGTTTTATACCAATGCAGAATATTTTCATCATCACCGGGTTGAGTTCGGTTGAATGGACTGGGCAGATGAAAGAACGTTTTCCACCCCAATTCCATTCCCAGATGTTTCACCTCAAAACACTCCAAGAGCTTCCCAAAAAGCTGGTGGGTAAACAGAATGTCTTGGTCATCATTGACGAACTCCACATGGCAGCGAAACAAAAGCAGACAGTTTCTAGTATTCTTGAAGAATGTCACCTACACGACCCAGACTTTACCCGCGAAAATGCTATTAGAGTTGTCGAGTTTTCTGCGACGCCCGACGGGGTCTACCGTGACCGTGTCCAGTTGGGGTCACGCTCTGCGACTGTCATGGCTGAACCCGGGCGGGGTTATGTTGGTCCCTTTGAGTTATTGGAGAGAGGTTCGGTGAAAGAGGCTAAAGCCTTAACTAATCAGGGTGCTGTCGCGTCACTGATTACAGATATCCACTTACGTTATGACAACCCGCGTTACCACTTGGTGCGTCTCCCGGCTAAGTCGGACGAAAAAAAAATAGTAGAAGACCACTTTCGTCGTTTGTCTCATGGAACTATTGAGTTTAAAACGTATCAAGAAAAGAATGGTGGCGACCCCGACACCATAAAAAATATAAATAATATTTTGGGAAATGTTCCAGATAAACATACAGTGATTTTCATTAAAGATAAACTTCGATGCGCGAAGACTATTACAAAAACGTATATAGGGATTGTTTATGAACGCAAGTCCCAAAAAATTAATGATTCTTCTATTATTCAGTCCTTGCTTGGGCGAGTCACAGGCTACGATGTACCTGCAGATGTACTAGTTTACACAAGTATTGACACAATCCATCGCTACAAAAGGTTATGGGATAGTGAATTCCGTGCTACTGGTCAGTGGAATTCAAACACGTCAAAGACAATGACCTATGGTATTGATGATCACTGCACTGATCCGGTCGTGGGCGTACAACGAACACGTATTCCCTTCCATCACAAGTTCTTCACTGAAGAAGAACGATACGACGGTACACTTAACGCATTTAGCCAGAGGGTTTTGAGATGGAAGCCGCGTGACCATGGCTACGATAAAATTAAAGAGTTTGAAAATGCGACCTCAGAGTATATCGCCAGCCGAGGGTGGGGACTTAGTGGAAAAAATCCCCACCGCCTGATTCGTGGGTGTGATGGTGTGTGGGTATTGTTGTGGCGAGAGATCGAGTAGATAGATATTTTCTAAGCTTGTAATAAAATGTCCTACAACGTCGAACCCTGCACCTTCAAATACCGCGTCTCCTCCCTAGAGAAGGTCGTCGATGGTGACACAATCGATGTCAATATAGACTTGGGTTTCGATGTGTGCACTAAGCAGCGTGTCCGCCTACTAGGTATCGATACCCCAGAGTCTAGGACCCGTGACCTCGAGGAGAAGAAGTTTGGTCTCCTCTCCAAAAAGAAGTTGAAGGAATGGTGCCTAAAGGCTGTCGCATCTGAGAAGGACGATATAGAGATCGAACTCAGATGCCCAGAGGCGGATTCTAGGGGAAAGTTTGGCCGCGTCCTCGCGGAGATTTGGGTGTCAGAGGATGGACAGTGGACCAATGTCAATAAGTGGATGTGTGAGGAAGGGTACGCCGTCCCCTACGTAGGACAAAACAAGGCGGACGTCGAGGCCCTCCACATGGCGAACCGGGAGAAGGTCAAGCATCAGTTATAATTTTATACGTTTGTAATATGTCACCCTTTCATTCATTCATGACTTTAGCTGGCATACTTACTACCTGGATGGTACCGGAGTATGTAAAAATGTTCAAAAATATATCACACGGGAAACTTTCTCACCCATAAATTACAAATCCATTTTTCACCAGACTTTACAGGTTTCCCACCATGTAAAGCTTTGGACGTCCCCAACTCATATTTGTCCAAGGTGTCGAAGAAGAGTGCATCACCCGCTTTGAGTTTGTATTCTCTCCCTATGTTCGGGAAATTTGTTTCACCACCCTCATAATCATCATTGAGAGCTAAAATAAAGGTATATAATCGAGGATTTTCAACACCAACCAATACATCTTGGTGTGGTTTGTAGTACCCACCCGGTTTGTATCTGAGAACCTGAAGTTTCTCACAATTTCGAATAGGTTGGTCGATGTGTTGAAGGCATCGCATGACAATTGTCTTGATGGTCGGATCACCGATATCAAGCCACGCAGTCTCGCTCTTACGGGCAGATTCCAGTACTTTACCTTTTTGAGAAACTGTCGATGGTTCGAGATTCTCTTCAGCTTTTTTAATGATATAGATCCTCTCTTCCGGTATCAAAAAGTCATGGAAGACCCTTGGTTCTTGATACACTGGTAGTAAATAAACGACCAAGATTATTAAAAAGAATAAGAGTATCATCTTAATGTAATTATAGATTAATATTTCGAGGTAATCTACAATTATATCTTTTTCGAATTGTTTCAAATACTTCATTCGTATAATCTACAATTTTTCGTAATAAATGTATGATTTCGTCATGTTTTTCTGGTTCAATTACATACTGTCGGAGAAGGTCCCCACCGGTATTTGCCACCATCTCAAAAATATTTGAAAGATCTCGACTCTTATCTTTGTATTTTTCTTGGCGTTGTAAAAAGTTTTTAAATTCATCTTCGTCTATATCATTGAGCATGTAAGCCACACGAACGTGTGTATTATCTATAGGTCGTCTATCAATGTACATATTTTCACGGTCCATTTGTTGCACAATCATTCCATATTGAAAAATATCTTCCGTGGCTCCAATTTCTCGAAGTTCCCTGAACGTGGGTATTCCACCACATGGAATGTCCCCATGTTCCCTAGACGTCATCGTCTTATTCCTAAATTCTATGAAGTGTGGGTTGTGTATCCGACCAGTTTCAATTTCACCAGTTCTCCAATTAAACGCAGTGTGGCAACTTATGCACCACATTTGTGCACATCCACTCGATTTATGGATCACCGTTCCACATTTTGGACATGATTTACTATCTTTATTGAGAAGTTTCATGGTTTCTACAGTTTGGGGGTCACATATATGATCATGGGTGAGTATTTCATTACATTTTTTACAGTAGTGCTTTTCACATATTCCACAGTACCAATTTTCACTAAGAAACCCCTTACATTCTTCAACCGGACACTGACGCACAAATTTTTGCACACCCCGTTCAACAAATGTTGAACGAGTTCTAACTTGTTCCAATTGTCTGTATGTAGCTTCCATTTCTTCGTAAAGTGATGTTATTTCGGGGTTTAACGATTGTGTATCCTCCAACTCAAACGTATTATATTTATGGTGAAGTTCGATGAGTTTTTCCTTTTGATTACGAATAACTTTCCGGAGTCTCCGCATCTGTATAATTCTTTCAACCTCCGGTTGTGTCTCAGGCATTAGAGATTTTTCTCGTTCAAAGAGTACATTTTCTCTGTGTCGTTTCAACTCAGTATTTCTAAAATACTTGGTACAAAAGGAATCTACAAATTCACGATTCCACAGGGTTTTACATCCCATGCAGTGGGGATCTTGAAAACACGATAAAATATATCTCTGGGAACAGGTTCTACAACTTGTTAAATCACAAAAAGGACACTTAACTTTTTTGTGATTTATCTTGTTAATTTTTTCACAACACACGTCACAGTTTTCCATTACAGTAAAGGAGGTTTATTTCTTTAAATTCGCATTACGTTCTTTCTCGGCATTATTATAGGCTTTCAGAACTTGACCCAATGTTGTCGCCTTTTGAATCCGACTAGTATATAACTTTTTTCGGTTCCTTGGTAACTTGAAGTATTGACTATTAATCTTACCCTGATAACTTGATTTATTACTTAAGGTTGCCCTCTTTTCTGTAGTTGCCACCTTCCTCGTGTTGGTCTTGAATACTTTACCCGCATTATTGGCTTTCTTCACGTCTGCCTGTGTGCTTGGTGCGAATTTCCTCGCCAACTTCACACGCTCCGTGCCAGTAGCCCGGCTAACAGCCGTCTTTTGGGAGGCAGTCTTGACAGCGTTCATGACACGTCGTTCCTTGTTCTTCTGGACGATAGCTTTGAACGAGGGTTTCTTATTTTCGGTTGAAAACATGGGATTATTAGTCATAGTTGGGGCAGCCATGGGATTGTTGTATATTTTCGTTTTGAATTTTTTGTTATTTTCCTCGTTACTCTCGTATATTGGCTTTTTTTGTAGTTTGTTCTTGATCTTTTTCTCAATGTTTTTACCTTTATTGACATTTGTCAAGGCGTTTATTTCAATAGCCCAAAATGGATTTGTATTTAATTTTGATTTTTTCACCAAATTCTTTAAACGATTCTTTTCAGCGTTTAACTTGACCTTTTTCAAAGCATTAGCTGCAGCTTCTTCGTTTCGTTTCTTCTTTTCAGCGTTTAACTTGACCTTTTTCAAAGCATTATTTACAAGCTTTTTAGATGCAGCTGCAGCTTCTTCGTTTCGTTTCTTCTTTTCAGCGTTTAACTTGACCTTTTTCAAAGCATTATTTACAAGCTTTTTAGATGCAGCTGCAGCTTCTTCGTTCTGTTTCTTCTTTTCAGTATTCAAATTATTTGCATATATAGGGTTGTTTGTCATGGTCGGGACAGCCACGGGATTGTTGTATATTTTCGTTTTGAATTTATTGTTATTTTCCTCGTTACTCTCGTAGATTGGCTTTTTTAACTGTTTTTCAAAAATGCGTCGCCGTCTATTGACATCGTTCTTCATACTCATGACACGGCTCAGGTGTCCCCGCTTTTCATCAAGATTACTCTGTTCAATTTGGTTACGAAGCATTACCTTATTGGCGAGAAGATCTTGAATGTCCTTGAGTTCTTTGGGGGTACGAGCTTTGTTGATAGCGCCTTCCCAACCCCGTCTATACTGACCCATAACACCCGGGACGCTATTACGCACAATCTTCTTTACCTTTTCTTGTTCAGCCACAATATCATTTTTTAGGTTTTGTGCATTTTGTAAGAGGTTTCCGAGTGTGTTATTTTGTGCTTTAAATTTCTGTAGTATTCTATTTTGTTCTTCTTTCTTAAGATTTTTGATAACATTTTCAAGTTCTTTACGATCTTTCTCTTTTTTACCATCGATTTTTTTATCAACTAATTCTTGAACTTTTTGTATATCATTCATAGTCTTAATTTGATTGAGTTCTTCGGAAATGGTAACGTTGTGATTAAGGGCGCGACGAGCTAGAGTCTTTTTAGCTTTACCGATATACACTTGATTAATTTTATTGTTGAATTTTTTTACATTTTTCATATTTTTGATATTCGTTTTAATTTTCATATTTATTTGGTTATCTTCACGAGCCTTTCTAATACGTTCGGCTATACGGTTCTTTTCATCTGAAAGTTTTAGGAGATTCATAGCTTTAGTTCTCAAAGCACCCATGTTTCGGGAATTGATTTCGAAACTTTCCATAACCGTTTCGGTGTCAGCTGGATTAAGTTTGAGTTCATTCTTCATGTATAATCGGAGAGCCATTTCCTTCTCTTTTTTAAACTCCGCCGCGCGTCTGGATGCCTGATTTTTTGCTTGCCCGAGGGTCATGTTTCGATTTCGGTTCCATTCGTTTAAAATTGACTGCTTGTCTTCTTTTTTGAGATTGTATTTATTCAACACTTTTGTGATATCGTTGGTCGTTTCACGACTTTTGTTTTTAATGTAGTCATTTATGACAGACTCGATGTTAGCTTGGTCAATCTTATTGTAAAATTGTTTTCGATTAGTGACTGGAATTTTCTTTTCATCAAGAAGTTTCGTAAATTTCAGTCTCTTTTTTTCTGCGAGAATTGTATTAGCCTCCTCCCGACTGCTATTCACACTTAGATTACGACTCAATACTATCCGAATATCCTGATTATTGAGACCCAATTTTTTCATGTAATTACTGATCTCCGCCTTGTTGGCATTTCTTTTAGAATCTATAGCTGAAACGATTTGATTTTCGACATTTTTAAGATTTGTAAGAGTTTTAATAGTAGTAACTTTATTCATGAAATTGTTTTCCATTTTGGCATCGAGGACCATATTTGAAAGTCTATTTCTACCTTTATCGATGACACGTTTTTCTTCGTCTCTCATTTTTTTCGCGTTTGCATTCTTTTGATTTCTAATACGTCTCTCCTCGGCTTCTTCTTTTACCTTCTCCTCAGACTCTTTGAGTTTTTGTTTCATTTGTCGAGTATTTGCATTTTTTTGTGCCCGTATGCGCTTTTCTTCAGTTTTTCGAATATTTCGTTGTATTTGTTCGGCTTTCGATCTCTGTTTGATGCTCGTTATATTTTTTTTGCGTCTTTCCTCAGCCTCTTTGAGTTTTTGTTTCATTCTTTGGGTGTTTGCATTTTTCTGTGACCTTATACGTCTTTCTTCAGCTTCTTTGATCTGTCTCTGTAAATTTTCAACTTTCGCTTTCTGCTTGGTATTTGTCGCGTCCTTTTTGCGTTTCTCTTCAGCAGCCGCGAGTTCTTCTTGCAATCTCTTCATATTTTCGCGCTGTTCCTCAATTACCTTTTTGCGTTCTTCTTGTAATTTTCTCACATTTTCGCGCTGTTCCTGAATTACCTTTTTGCGTTCTTCTTGTAATTTTCTCACATTTTCGCGCTGTTCCTCGGTCACTTTAGTGTTTTGTGTGTTAGGTTTTTTAACGACGCTCACCCGGTCATTGGGAAATTTTTGATTCCGGACCATATTGTTGGGCTTCTGGTTCTGGACCATATTGTTGGGCTTCTGATTCCGGACCATATTGTTGGGCTTCTGATTCCGGACCATATTGTTGGGCTTCTGATTCCGGACCATATTGTTGGGCTTCTGGTTCTGGACCATATTGTTGGGCTTCTGGTTCTGGACTGTGTTATTGGGCTTCTGGTTACGGGTCGCGTTGTTGGACTTGAATGGATTTTTCTTGAATACGGTATTTGGGAATGTAACGCGAGTGGTTGTAGTCGTTTTATTTGTGCTATTCTTTCCAAACAGGGTAGTTGGAAAATTTACACGACCGGGTGGTTTATTAAAGTTTTTTCCCCCTTTTTGAAATGAATTCCCGTTGTTTCTGTTGTTAATTGTCGTGTTGTTTCTGTTGTTAATTGTCATGTTGTTCATGAAGTTGTTCACTGCTGTGTTGTTCACTGCTGTGTTGTTCACTGCTGTGTTGTTCACTGCTGTGTTGTTCACTGCTGTGTTGTTGGAACGACGAATTGTTTTTCTCCCAATTTTGATGGGTTCATACACATTCATGTATCTGAGACGCCTGCCAATTGAATCAATCATCTGACCCTTAGTCATTTGTTCAATTTGACCGAGACCGACCTTACGCGCCACCCGCTTAATATCGTTACGTGTAGAAGAAGAGGCGAAGAGAATATCATAGTCTCTGACATTCAGAGGTGATTTCTTATCGATAAGGTAGGTCTTATCGGAGCTCATAATCAAAGGGGGAAATGGCATTCTTCCCGCCCTGATGTCATCATACACCAGACATATTTGTTCTTTTGTCAGTTTGATGTCGTGTCCTGTATTCATCTTGATGAGTTTCTTTAGGACATTGAGATCTGTATCCTGATCACAAATCTCAATCATATACAGTAAACTGATAAAAAAAGTGTTATGTCGAATATCCAATATTATACAATCGTATCTTCTCTTCATATTCCATGTGAAAATTAAACACATCTGTGTCTTCAACATTAATTTCAACAACCTCTATCGGTGTATTATAACATACTCGGTTAGAAAGCGCCGATCGAATGAGAGTTTCTACAAATGCCTTTGGTGATCGTATATTCTCTTGGTATATTTGATTCATTTTGATTTTCATACATGTGATTTCATGGGGTTTCTTATCAAAAAATGGCGTCAATGGATATTCCTCTTTCATCCCACCATCTACATACATTTCACCATTGTATTCTCCACATGCAAAGATGAATGGTACCGCCATACTCATACACACAGCGTCGATGACTTTCATGTCTGGGTGCGTATCTTTTGAAAAATATACAGTTTCAGATGTATTCATACAGAACGCGGAAATGTAAATTTTAGTCTCCAACTCTACGAATGTTGGATCTTCGCCACAAATTTCTACAAATTTTTTACGAATTGGGGTCATATCAACAAAACCAAATTTGTTAAAAAATGACCCTATGCGTATTTTAACAAAGTTGGGGATATTTAATGATAAAGATGTATCCAATATTTCATCCACCGACATCCCCATTGCTAAAAAAAGTGCCAAAATCGCACCCGCTGAAGATCCGGAAATCTCCTGAACATCAGCGAGGGAAGATTCACGCGCCTTTAGGGAACCAATGAGGGAGAATATTCCCATACATGCCGGACCAAGGACGAGATACTTCATCTTCTTACTTAGTAGAACTGAGGAAATTGGCGACGCAAAAGCGCGAACACAACCGCGAACACAATCGAGTGAGTCAAGACAGCTGGGAGGCTGGTCTGACCCGACGCGAAGACACCTCCGGAGCCTGGGGGGAGGGTAAGGAGGAGACCTGGGCTGAGGGCCAAGAAGAGGGTGGTAGTCACGAGCAGATCGGTCTTGGTGAGCGAGATCTTCATCACCTTGGCGACGAGGCTGTACACGAGGAAGAACACGAGCGCGTGGAAGAAGATGGCCATCTGGTTGGTCTTGCCGTTCATGAACTTGACGTTCTTGCCCGCGGTGGTGACGAGAACACCTGGGCTGAGCGCGAGAAAAAGGGCGGCTGGGATAGCGACTTTCTGAGAAGTGATATCTGGGACGGAGAACATTTAATATACGTGCATATAATTTTTCGCGAAGTCGATAAAGTTATATACATTGCCACCCCTCATCATCTCCTCGTGGAGTCCATTATCATTTACGTTCCGCCTGATGTTTCGCCATACGTGGGAGAGGCGCTCTTCAAACCACTTGGTTTGTTCCTCGTGTTCCCAGGTTACACGATCATATGATGGTTCATGTTCCATGTAACAAAATTCAACAAAGTCGCAGAATTGTCCTCTGTGGGTGATACCGGCATCCTCCAAGAGGGTCATCATGGTATTCCACATGTGCCATAGTTCGTCTGAGTATTGGACTTCCCAGTCTTCGATATTCAGAGGAGTGTTATCAATGGAATCGTCTTCGTCACTGGCGTAGGAATCTAAGTCAGTGGTGGCTTCATATACATATTGGCTCCAAACCATCTTGTATTACTTATCTTCTTTTTCGGGTTTATCTTTTATACCAGTTAATGAGAGAGAGGTAGATTCTTTGACCTTAAGTCCATCTTTGATGGCATTTAGGGCTCCCTCAACCTTAGTTTCGTCACCACCAAAGAAAGTCATGAGACCCTCCTTGATGGCATCTTTGTTCATACCAGCCTTCCTGGCAGTTTTACGAATGCTAATCTTCCCCTTCCTGAGATTGATGGTATCGATACCCTGATCAATCATGTGCTTCTTAACGGTGTCCTTGAGGCGCTTCTCCTCCTGGACAATAATCTTGATATCAGATTTCGCCTCGGCTAATTGTTTTGTGAGCTCTACCAGTTTAGAAACATTCTCGGAGAGGTCAGGTGCAACAGAAGTCATTTTCTACTAATTTTTATACTCTAATCTTTAAGCGCAGAGACCACGCTGCATGAGATCAGGAACGATGGTGGAGTTGTTCCACACGAAGGGTTCCTTGGGGTTGGGTGGGTCCTTGCGAATCTGCTGGTTCGCGTTGCGAAGAGCACCACCGACAGTCTCGGGGAAGCCAATCTGCTTACGGGGCTCAAGGAAGTTTTGTCCCTTGAGAATATCCTCTGGGGCAAACTGACCAAAGTCCTCCGCGGACGCAACCTCACGGGGGAGGAGGGACGATGCGAGTCCAGTACCCTTGTTCATACCATTGCACGCGGTCTCGGCTGGGGCGGCGGAGGGACCTGGAGCAGCGGCTGGCGCGAAGGATGAATAATCACGCTCGACGACGGCGTAACCCGACTTGTTGTTCATGGAATAAAGGAGGAAGATGAGAGCAGCGACGGCGAGGAGCATAAGTAGTCCTTGGTTTCGACCCTTCATTATCTTTTATATATGTACAACAATTTTTTTATTGGTCATCCTCATCGACAAATGCATACTCTTCTGGGTATGTATCGAGAATCGGGTCATCGTGGACCCTGACCTGGACAATATTCCAGGTTGGTCCGAACGCCTTCTTGGCAAACCAGAGACCGGCAAATTCGAGAATCACATCACAGGTTTTATCAGACTGGATATTTTCGAAATCGATGAGCTCCTGCTGCGCATTAAAAACCTTGGTCACGTCGATACGTTCCCCGGTAACCTGGTCATCCTTAAGGCCTGGGGTGTAGGCACCCTTGATCACACTCTCTGAGAGCTTCTTACCGAACCAGGATTCACAGTTTTCAAGGGCTGCCTCCAGGTTACGAGTATCGATATCTTCAATCTTCCCACTGGCGACGCCCCCGGGTGCGAAATCCATGACGAGCTCGCCTGTGGGGGAACACTCAGAGATTTTCACTTTATTGAGCTGAACGAGGCACTTGCGTTTGTCATCGTTGAGTGTCTTTACAAAATAGAGTCCATCGTCACCTTTGCTTGGGGCGTTGTAGATCATTTATGTATTTCTATGGATTCATTTCTTTAACCCGACAAATGGGATAGCAGCCGCTTTATTGAGTAACTGCTTGGGAACCCATTGATTTCGCCTGGGTTTATAACCATATAGGGTTTTGCTGATGTTCATGTTTTTGGGTAGTGGTTTGACATTCTCTGGACGCAACGGAAATTCATTCTTGACATACGCATCATTCGCCACATTTTTCCATTTGAGTTTGTTTGTGTTAAAACGCTTGTTTCCTGAAGAATTTTTGTACCCCTGTACGTTTGTATTTTTCACAACAGGTTTGAGACCATGTACAATCTGTTTGGAGAGACGGTCTTCGGATGGTTTAGTCGTAAAATTTTTAAATTTATAGGGATCAACTTTACCAGCTTTACTGATAGAAATCTTCGCGGGCTTTGAGGACTTTATGGGGGTTTTCGAAATCTTTGGGATGATTCGTTTGAACGCATCATCCATGGAATTCGACGATTTAATGCGTCCATCAAATAACTGCGCAAGTTTGACGAGTCTTTGGCGGTCCTTTTCTTTCTTCTCTGGACGAAGTTTCAGTTTATTCATCAGGTAAATGTCTTCGATGAGAAATTCTTTACTCGCAACGAGAATGCGTCGATCGGTGATCAACTTACCCGATGCTACATCACGGTACGTTAAACCTCTCTTCTTACCTAATACCACCTCATATCCAAATTCTTTCGGGCGCATGAAGGGAATATCCAAGATGCCACCAATATTGAAGTCCTCAATTTTTGCAGTCTTTGGGGAATAATACCGAATATTGAGGTCTAATGCGAAAAGTTCCACATCGATGAATATGTCACCCGTACGGGGCTTGTTATTTTTCGAAGTTTTGGTCTTTTTGATCAAAGTGTACCGCCTCGTCACGTAAGGACCCGAGTTTTTGAAACCGATACCCAAAAATTTGAAGACTTTGGGGTACTCCTTCTTCATCATCATGATGCGCTTCATAACCCGGAGGTTTAGACGCTTAGCCAACTCCCCCAATTTATTCCAAAGTAGGAGTTTGACGGCTTGAAGTTTGCCAAAATATTTATCATTCATTGGAATTCGTGGAACAAATTTCGCGTCGATGTCACTCGTGACAATTCGATCTTTAAAATCCACGTACAGGTTGAAAGCCTCCCCCCCACTTATGATCAGGTCACCGGAGGATTTCAAAAATTCTGTGAGTTCCCCGATTGTTTTGAGTATTATATCTCGTAGGGAGTCGGTGATGAAAACGTAGATGAACTTTTCCAATTGCTTTTCTGAATGGGCACTGTGAAGTCGATTACGAAATTTACCAAGGTCCCTTTGTAAGTTTCGGTCATAGTATTTCTTCAATTTCTCATCCTTGAATAAAAGATTTTCATTCATGAACTTTTCGATCGCAGCCTTCGAATAAATCTGATCATCCATTATTATATCGTGATATAATAATATGGTCTGTGACGTGATAGAAAATTGTCGATGCTATGCATACAAGGGGGAGGTGGAACAGTTCTGTGGTGTCAGGAAAGGTCCCAAAGTCTTACCGTGTCCCACAGACTGTTGCGCAGGTGGGTGTCCTGATGATGGATCCCGAGAACCATTCCGATACATAGATAGACCTCCTCCACCCACTCCAGGCAATCGAAGAATTGTCTTTTTAATATGGCTAATTGTTACCACTGGGGCGATATATTATTTCAGGAACTTAAAGATTAAGCAACTAAGATAGATATAATGTCTCTCGAAACCCTTCAGACCGAAATTGCCGCCCTCCGCAACGATATCAAAAACCTCACCAAGCTTGTCCGCAAGATTAAGAACACCCAAGAAGACCCTGATGGCGAGAAGGCTAAGAAGCGCGCAGAGAATAACGGCTTCAACCGTAAGCAGGATGTGACACCTAAGTTGAGGGCGTTCCTCGGACTTCCAGAGGGTGATCTCATCTCCCGTTCCGAAGTGACCAAGTTTGTCAATAAGTACATCACCGAGAAGGGTCTCAAGCACCCCGAAAACGGTCGTCAAATCATCCTTGACGACACACTTCGCGAACTTCTCGCACCCCCCGCGGACGTTCAGGTAACCTACCTTAACCTCCAGAAGTATCTGTCCCCCCACTACATCAAGAAGGAGGAGGCTTAAAAATAAAAAACAATAAACATATAACAAATGGTGACTTTCGTCGATAAGGCACGAATCGAACAACTTGTTGGTACAAAGATCAAAAATCTTGATTTGTACCAAAAGGCATTTACACACAAATCCGCTCTCAAAGAGTATGAACAATTTACAGAGTCCTTCGAGACGCTCGAATTTATAGGTGACTCTGTCCTAGGCTTCGTCATCACTAAATTTTTATTCGATCGGTATGAAAGTCGTCAAGAAGGTTTCCTCACGAAAGCTCGTACAAAGCTCGTTCGCGGTGAAACATTAGCCAAGATTGCGAATACCCTCAATCTCAATGAACTCGTCATTATGGATGAAAAAGGGATGAGGAACAAATGGAACAATAATCCCAAGATTTTGGAGGATGTCTTCGAGGCACTCATCGGTGCGATCTACATGGACATAGGTCTCATTCACGCCAAGGAGTTTGTCCTAAGAATTTTTCAAGACCCGAAATTTGTGGATATGAATACCATCATGGTGGATGACAACTACAAGGATCACCTCATGCGCCACTGCCAGGTCAATGGGTGGCCCCTCCCCGAGTATCGTGTAGTTGGTCATTACGAGGGGTTGTTCTACATTGACATCTTCATCAACAATGCATGTATGAGTAGAGGAATTGCCAAGAGTAAAAAACAAGCCGAACAGAATGCCGCGCAGATGTACTTCAACGTACAGGAACAGCTTAAACAATATAATCAATAGACACTTAATATGCATCCCAATGTTAGAGCGGCATTAGATCGAGAATATGCGGCACAGAAATCTGAAGAATGGCTTGCTCTCCGTGGTAAGATGTTAACAGCCTCAGATGCTGCGACTGCTATTGGTGTGAATAAATACGAAACACCTGACGGCCTCTTATTGAAGAAGTGTGGTTTAGGTGAGAAGTTCACTGGGAACGCAGCCACGAGGCATGGTGAAAAGTATGAAGATGAGGCACGGATCCTCTATGAAGAGCGACACGGAGAGGTCGTCCATGAACTCGGTCTCTGTCCCCATCCCGTACATGACTGGCTCGGTGGAAGTCCTGATGGTGTAACAGAGTCGGGGAAACTCGTCGAGATTAAGTGTCCACCACTTCGACAGATTGTACCTGGAGAAGTGCCTATCCACTACATGCCTCAGCTTCAACTCTGTATGGAGATTTTAGACCTAGAGGAAGCTGACTTCATCCAGTACAAGCCAGCAGAGACAAATTGGCCAAAACCAGAGGAATTCGACGTCGTCAATGTCAAGAGGGATCGTGAATGGTGGAAGACCTATCTCCCCGTGATGAGGGAGTTTTGGGATAAAGTCCTATACTTTAGGGAACACTTGGATGAACTCCCTAAACCAAAGGAAAAGAAGACACGTAAAAAGAAGGAACCTGAACCAGTTGTATGTGAAATTGAAGTTCTTCCCGATGAAGATGATTATATCGAAGATTAAATAGTAGCTAACTTCGTTAACATTGTTTCGAAACTGGGTATGCGATCATGATTAACACTCTTACATATTCTACCATATTTAACAAATTTTGATTCTTTCAAGTATTCTATAGGTAATAATCGTTTGATG